>PDWJ01001050.1_pt1 | contig 36065 bp, 29 predicted proteins | sample 1430881 | NCBI WGS metagenome assembly PDWJ01 (sample SAMN01162460, study PRJNA174530) | Oral metagenome, whole genome shotgun sequencing project. | biome: Marine environment; feature: Marine mammal; material: Swab sample of the gingival sulcus; isolation source: swab sample of gingival sulcus...
ATGGAGGGTTGATTACATCTGATGGCGGTTGCCGGTTACTCAGAGAAGTTGAAAAACGGACTGCAATACTTCAGCGTTTTGCCGAGAGCTTTACTGACTGCCGTGATGAAAACCGTATCGAACATAGTGTATTATCACTGGTTTCTCAAAGAGTTATAGCTCTGGCATTGAGATATGAAGATCTCAATGTTCACGACCATCTGGCCAGAGATCGGATGCGGGCAGTTGCGGTTGGAACACGTGATCCAACCGGAATGGATAGAAGATCTGAATTGAATAAAGGTAAGCCGCTGGCAGAAAAAAGTACCTTGAATCGGTTGGAATTAACGCCTTTGGATGCAGCTGAAACCAGCCCGTATAAAAAGATAGTTGCTTCACCAGAGTCAAGAGACAATTTTTTTGTCGATGTTTTTTTCTGGAATCATATCAATCGACTCCTCAGCAGATACTTCTTGATGTTGACGCTTGTGCACGTCTGCGAACAGCCGGTAACGATGGTGCTGCCGGAACCATAGAAGAGCTTGAACAAATTGTCACCCGCATTCGTACAACCGACCTGACACTGAAATTATCGTTCGTGGAGACAGTGGTTTTTGTTGTGAATCGATCATGGAATGGTGCAAAAACAAGGATAACAATGAGAAAAATTTGAGTGTCTTTTTCTCATTGTTATCCTTTTAAAAATATTTTTATGCAGACATTTGCTCATATATTGAAAATCCCGATTCGATTGTAATGACTGAAAAAAACACTCTCAGGGACAAAGGGCGGGGTGTGTCTTTCTGGTTGGGGAAAAAGATCCATTTTCATCATTAAAGCCCAAAAAAGGAGCGACAGCAATGTTCTGTGACGGTCAATACGGTCATATTGATCGTGTAAAAAGAATAAGGGGACAAATTTTTGCTCATATGAGTCCATAAAAGTTGCTCTTGAGAAATTGGAGCCAAGGAACCAATTGATTGATACCGATAAAGAGGTCATCTCCACGCTTTCTATCGTGCAAAAGGATGCACAAGAACAGAAAAGCTCAACCCAAATTATTTCGAGAAAAAAGATAACTCAAAAAGATAACCTTGGAGAACTATCCGTTTTTACTTGACTTTCATCAAAAAGAACTCAATCAGAGAACTTTCTAAATCTCCTTTTTCGTCTTTTACCCGATCTCGTCTCCTCTAAATTGTCGTCGTTTGTGTCTGTATCAATCTGCTTGATCATGTTGGGACCAAGCAATTATTTGCTCCAATGGGATACGCTGTTTTTTTCATATTCATTACAGGAGAACAGACTGTCCTGATCGTGTATGGATCATTTTGCAGAGGACTATCAAATCTCGACTCATACGATACGAAATGACTGGACCAAAACCAAATGCCAAAACACCATTTTCTTTCAATACCGCTTGTGGATAAGAAGATTGCTACCAGGCCCACTTCGACACGTTCCAGAGTATTGCATAATCAATGGTGAAGGAAACGGTGGTATTTCTGTTTCTGATCGATATATTTCTTGATTTCGGTTTCGTTCCTTCAAAAACGAGATTGCCCTTAAAGACACATTCTGAAGGCACAGAGGGACTTTGGGTGATGGTTATATGATAATTTTCATGGACAGAAACAAGGGGACCGAGGTTGAATGTAACAACAGCATCCCCCGTTTTGTTCAAACGTGCTATTTTGGTTTTGGTAAAACCACGCCTGGAGGAAATGTTGACCTTAATACGCCGACCACCCAGTCTATCATCGCCGTTTGCTTTTACCGTTACCAGGTGAGGCGGTAATTGCGATAATGGTATTTTACCAACCGGTCTGGCGACTCTTTTATCTTGAGCCGAATTTAATCTAAGCTCTTTTGTTGCAGCAAAGCCAGTCGAAGCAAGGGCAAACAGGATTGTTACTATTAAAATCTGCTTGATTCCATTGACAAATACGTATCTCATCTTCCTCTCCTCCTTTTCTCACGACATTAGTTTTACCAGAAGAAGCAAATGCTGAGTTCTACCTTCATCTGTCCATGATCCGTCTTTATTTCATCATTATATAAGGTACGTGTCATTTACGTTTGAAAAGGTTCAAAAAAAAAACACAGACAACATGATCGGGGAAAAGGCATTGCCACCCAAAGACAAGTAAGGCCAGATCTGAGAGGAACATCCAACAATCCGATATTGTCTTTATCGAGCGTTATCAGATGGACAAATCCGTTTTATTGCGGATACATACATAAAAGATACATTAGTTAACTTCATCGAGATAACGGCCATATCCCCGCTCTTCCATTTCGCTGACCGGAATAAAGAGCAACGCGGCTGAATTGATACAATACCTTCGTTTTGTAGGCGATGGACCATCGTTGAAAACATGTCCAAGGTGAGAGTCGGCCTGCTTGCTTCTCACCTCTGTCCTCTGCATAAAATGAGAGTCATCATTTTTTTCTATAACATTGTCTTCCTCCAGAACCCGGGTAAAACTGGGCCAACCGGTTCCAGACTCGAACTTATCCCGAGAACTGAACAACACTTCTCCAGAAACGATATCTACATAGATCCCCTGCTCCTTGTTATCCCAATACTTGTTGGCAAAGGGACGCTCTGTACCTTTCTGCTGGGTTACCTCATATTGCAGGGGGCTTAACGATTTCCGCAAGGAGTCGTCATCGGGTTTGACAAACGAGCCTTTCCCTTTATTCGTATAACCCCAGCTTTTTTCAATAAACGTTTTTCTTCCGGATCCGGCCTTGTACCGATTGTAATGAAAGACGTTTTTCCGGTAATAATCCTGATGATATTCCTCTGCTTCATAAAAGGGCTGGACCGGTAAAATCATGGTCACCACCGGACGTTTAAAAATGCCAGACTCGTCAAGTTGTCTTTTTGATTTTTCAGCAATGCGTTTTTGTTCATCTGTTGCAAAAAAGATAGCTGTCCGATATTGCCTGCCCCGGTCAGCGAACTGTCCACCGGAATCAGTTGGGTCAATCTGCTTCCAAAAGACCTCAACCAGTTTTTCAAAACTGACTTTATCCGGGTCGTAAACGACTTGAACGGCTTCATAATGATCAGTCCTGCCACTGCTGACAATCTCATAATGTGCGTCCTCCTGTCGACCACCCGTATAGCCGGCTTTTACGTCAATGACACCGTCGAGTTGTTCAAAAGGAGGTTCCATACACCAGAAACAACCACCACCAAAGACCGCGGTTTCCTGCCTCGACCGGGCATTGCTATCGTCAGAAAAAGAAAAGAGTAAAAAAGTAACTACAGATAACGGCAATAAATAGTTCATAACAACCTCATGAATAATGGTTCCGATTACAAACACAGTAGTCACCATAACCAGACAAGACAAGAGCGTTTGCGAAAAGAACGCTATCAAAAGCGTGAGCGGTTGCCTCTCGTTTAAATAAGGTGTATAAAAAGATCGGATACTCTCTGTACAATTTCTTTGGTCGAGGACCACATGAAAAAAAAGAATAATTCAAAGCGAACCAAATTTATTTTTGTTACCGGCGGAGTTCTTTCTTCCCTCGGAAAAGGACTTGCTGCTGCCTCCATCGGTGCGCTTCTCGAAGCACGGGGACTCACCGTTACCTTCCAGAAACTAGATCCCTATATCAATGTTGACCCCGGGACCATGAATCCATTCCAGCACGGTGAGGTATACGTAACTGATGACGGTGCTGAAACCGATCTCGATATGGGCCATTACGAACGCTACACCAACGCCGTCATGGCACAAAAAAACAACTATACCTCCGGGCGAATATACTATTCTGTTATAACGAAAGAGCGGCGCGGCGAATACCTCGGTGGAACGGTCCAGGTTATCCCTCACATCACTGACGAAATCAAGGCTGCCGTCCTGCAACTCGATGGAAGCACAGATATTGCCATTATCGAAATTGGCGGTACAATCGGTGATATTGAGGGGCTTCCCTTTGTCGAGGCTATACGGCAGCTTCGGGGCGATCTCGGGAGAGAATATTCTCTTTTTATCCACCTGACCCTCGTTCCTTATATCAAGGCAGCGGGTGAGGTCAAAACAAAACCAACCCAGCACTCGGTCAAAGAATTACGAGCCGACGGCATTCAACCCGATATCCTGATGTGCCGAACCGAAGTACCATTATCCCGTGAACTCAAAGCAAAAATTGCCCTGTTTTGTAATGTTCCCGACGACGCGGTTATCACAGCTATTGATGTCAACAATATATATGAGGTACCACTCAAATTTCATGAGGAAGGCCTCGACTCAAAGATTCTCGAACTACTCAATATCTGGACCGGTCAGCCGCATATCGAACCGTGGCAGAAGCTGGTTGAAAATCTCAAGAATCCGCAACATTCGGTCACCATTGCCATTACCGGTAAATATGTCGACCTGACCGAATCGTATAAAAGTCTGCACGAAGCCTTGGTACATGGTGGTATTGCCAACCACGCCAAGGTCAACCTCCGCTATATACGCGCGGAGGAACTTGAAACCGGAGATCCGGAATCATTGCTTGGCGACTGTGACGGCATCCTGGTTCCCGGTGGCTTCGGAAAACGAGGAGCAGAAGGCAAGATTAAAGCAATCACCTATGCCCGTAAAAACAAGGTCCCGTTCTTTGGTATTTGTCTCGGCATGCAGCTTGCGGTCGTCGAATTCAGCAGATCGGTGGTCGGCATAACCGCTGCCCACTCATCAGAACTTGATCCGGCAACCAAAGAGCCGGTTATCTACCTCTGCAAGAAATGGTTCGATTATCGTAACAATAAGGTTCAGACAAGAGATGAACGCTCTGAACTTGGCGGCACGCTGCGTCTGGGAGCCTATCCATGCATCCTGAAGGAACAGACCTTTGCAAAAAAAGCCTACCGTAACGATAAAATCTCAGAACGCCATCGCCACCGATACGAATTCAATAATGCCTATCGTCAACAACTTGAAGATGCCGGCCTGATCATATCGGGAACCTCTCCCGACAACAATCTCGTTGAAATCATCGAGATCGCTGATCATCCCTGGTTCCTCGGCTGTCAATTCCACCCAGAATTCAAATCCAAACCGATGGCTCCTCATCCACTGTTCAGGGACTTTATCAAGGCCGCATTACAAAAGGGGAAAAATCAATAAATGGTAATCACCCCAGTTTTAGTCAGTCACCCGGACCAATTGTCCTTCAGCGTCGGTAACAGGGAACCGCTCATGCTGATCGCCGGTCCCTGTGTCCTGGAATCGGAGGATCTCGCCCGGCATATTGCAGCAGTCATGAAAGAAATCTGCAGACGCCTGGGAATTTCTTATGTCTTTAAATCTTCTTTCGACAAGGCCAACCGGACTTCGGTCTCTTCTTTTCGCGGACCAGGTATTAAAAAGGGACTACACATACTGGGACGAATCAGAGAAGAAGTGGGCGTTCCAGTCGTTTCTGATATTCATGAGCCAGCACAGGCTGAGATGGCTGCCGAAATCCTTGATATCATCCAGATTCCGGCTTTTCTTTGCCGCCAGACCGACCTGTTGACAGCAGCATCGGTAACCGGCAAACCAATCAACCTGAAAAAAGGCCAGTTTGTCTCTCCGTGGGATATGAAACATGCCGTTAACAAAATACGGGAAAGCGGCAGCAGCCAGGTTATCCTGGTAGAACGTGGCACCTGTTTTGGCTACAACAATCTGGTCGTCGATATCAGGGGCCTTCCGGTCATGCAGAAATTTGATTGTCCGGTGATATACGATGCTACTCACTCTGTCCAGCTTCCCGGTGGGGCAGGGAACAGATCGGGCGGACAACGGGAATTTATTCCTCATCTCAGCCGGGCAGCTGTTGCTGCCGGTGTTGACGGTCTGTTCATGGAAGTCCATCCTGAACCGGACAATGCGCTCTGTGACGGCCCAAACTCAATCCGCCTTGATGACATCGAATCGATTTTGCGACAACTGGTGGCAATCAGATCATGTATGTCTGAGAGCACGGTAAACAGCATATGAGCACCCCTTATCTCCCACAAGACGGAACTTCCTACCCGTCAGACTGCCAGCTGCTCGAAAAGTACCGATCACGAGTACGTGAAAACAACGAACACAAGATTCATAACGAGGACCAACCTCTCTTTGCCAAAGCGGAACCGCTGCAGCTGCTCCTACTCGATGTTGACGGTGTTCTTACCGATGGATCACTGATTTACACCGAGAACGGAAGCGAAGCAAAGGCATTCAACACCCAGGATGGACTTGGCATACGCCTTCTCCAGAAAGCCGGAGTGAACGTCGGCCTGATAACGGCCCGCAGATCAGATCTCGTCTATCGCAGAGCCCGAGAACTCGATTTCCGCCATATTAAACAGGGTATTGACAACAAGGTTGACGCATATAAAGAGATCATCAGACGGGAACAACTGAAACCGTATCAGGTCTGCTATATGGGGGATGACTGGATTGATCTGCCATTGCTGACAAAAGTCGGCCTGGCCGCCTGCCCCGCAAACAGTGTACCGGAAGTCAAAGAAGCCTGTCATTTTATTACCGGTCGACCTGGCGGATATGGTGCGGTTCGGGAAGTGTGTACCCTGATCCTCAAGGCAAAGGGGGAACTAGACAATCTTCTGCAAACCTGTAGGGGCTGATGATAAAGCGCCGTAACCTTCTCTGGATTATACCATTGTTCCTGATGGCAACCTTTCCTCTCTGGAAAATTCCGATTGCCGCATTTCTTCAACCTCGAGGCGGATACGCCCCCTCTTTCGGCAACAAAGACAAAAGAACTCATGATTTTCTATTGAAAGACATTGTCATCATCCAGGATCAGAATGGCAAAAAAACAGCGGTTATCAGGGCCGATAATGCCCATACGACAAAAACGCCCAATGTCTTTGTCTTACATCGTATAGATGCCGACCTTTACAGCACAAAAGATGGTATCGTTCATGTCGTCGCCAAAAGAGGAACCTATAATACCAACACGAAAATGCTGGTTCTTGAAGAACAGGTCACACTTGTCCGATCTTCCGACAACCAAAAGCTTTTTACCGAAAAACTCATCTATGACGACCAGAAAAGAACCATTCATTCCCCGGTAAAAACAAAACTTGTCGGCAATAATATTGTCATTGACGGTAAAAGTCTCGACTACAATGTTACAACCAGTCAATATATCATCGGTGGCAAACTTCTCTGTACTATTCAGGATTTTGGACAGGACTGAAATCTTCAAGCAGCTCACAGCAGAGCACCCTGCAGTAATGGTCATCAATTTCCCAACGGACATTGACATTCCAGAGCTGTATACCGAATTCCTTTTTTTTCTGCTGCTGACTCGCAGGCCGGGGATCCTGCCGAAGAACTTCTATGATCAGGGCATGCAATTTCCTGTTGGTCTGTTCTTCATAGTGTTGGCAAAACAGCTGTGCCGCTTCTGTAAACAGAACCTCTGTTACCGGGGAAACTCCCGCTCCTGAAGGCATATGAGCCGAGTTGATAACGTCACTATAGGGGATATACGGTTTGAGATCGATAACCGGTGTTCCATCCAGCAAATCTCCTCCACTCACGGCAAGATGCAGAAAACCACGCCCACACTGAATTCCGTCAAGACGCACGGCTGACAAGCCGATATGATTAGGTCGATGCGGGCTTCTGGTGGCAAAAACCCCGACCCGCTCCCTGCCACCGAGACGGGGAGGACGCACCGTCGTTTTCCATCCGTCCTCCAGAACCCGGTGGAAAATAAAAAGCACCCACAGGTGGTTGAATCCATCAAGTCCATTCACTATTTCCTGACGACAAAACCGTTTCCTCAACTGAATGACCGCCGATGCAGATGGAGCCAAACCGGACTGACGCGGAATACCGAATTTTTCTGTAAAACAGGACCGAACCACTCCTATCGGTTCAGCGGTAAAGTCAGTTAAAAAGTCCGTTTCTCTCTTTTTATTCTTTTTATTATCTTCCATCTACAGACCTCCTGTCTCTTCGCAAACGACAAATCCTACCGGTATCACCTGACAAACCATGCCATACACCAAAATAACCTTTTTCATCATATCAAAAAAATGATTGACGAACGGGAACGCAAACACTAACGTAACACAAATATCAGCAAAGGTATTGATATGTTAAAAAGATTCACCGTTTCGATGGATGAAAAACTACTTGATGATTTCGACCGATTCATCAAACAGCGAAACTATGTAAATCGGTCGGAAGCAATCAGAGACCTCATCCGTGCGGCTTTTGTTGAGGTCGAATGGCAGGAAGACAAGCGGGTTATCGGGGTTATTTCACTGGTATACGACCATCACCAGCCCAAGCTGCAGGAAAAGGTGACCGAGATCCAGCACAACTATCACCACGAAATTGTTTCAACCACCCATATTCATATGGATCACCATAATTGCCTTGAAGTCATTATCACCAAAGGCACAGCCGTCATGGTGGCGGAACTTTGCAACCGGCTGACATCCCTGAAAGGTACACGCAACTGTAAACTGGCGATGAGTACCACCGGCAAAAATCTTCATTGACAAAAAATATGCATACTATAGATGGCGGTTGTCCGGTTGAGGGACATAGTTGGCGACATCGATTGTCGGTTTGGCCGTACCGATCTTGCTGCTCAGTCTACGTGTCTAAGAAAAACTATTCAGGTAACATATCATGAACCACAAAAGAATCAAACCGATACCGGTTATCGCTGCCCGTATCTTTTTGCCAATCGCCCTTCTTATCGTATCCCCACTGCTCGCCCAGGCTCATTTCGGTATAATTCTGCCGTCAAAAAACCAGGTCACCCGGGAAAACCCAACCGTAGAGGTATCTCTGGCATTTATTCACCCGTTTGAAAAAACCGGAACAGACCTTGAATGGCCCAAGCAGGTAATACTTTCACGAAATGGAATTAATGAGGATTTGAAAGGGGCTCTGGTTGAAACCCGTTTCCTTGGAAAAAAGGCCTGGAAACTTGAATATCAGATAAAAGAACCGGGAGTCTACTGGTTCAGCATGGAACCGACACCCTGTTGGCAGCCGGCAAAAGACCGCTACATCGTCCATTATACGAAAACACCGGTCTCTGCCTTTGGTGAAGACCTGGGCTGGGACAGACCGATTGGTTTAAAAACCGAAATAATTCCCCTGCTCCGTCCTTTTGGCAATTACGCGGGCAATACCTTCGTTGGCAAGGTACTGGTCGACGGAAACCCGGTGAACAACATTGATGTGGAGGTGGAACATTACAATACAGAAGGCTGGGTTGCACCAACAGACAGCCATATAACCCAGGTGGTCAAAACAGATGACAACGGCGTCTTTGTCTTTACCTGCCCGCTCTCCGGCTGGTGGGGCTTTTCCGCACTCACTGCAGCTGACTACACGATAAAAACAGCTGAAGGTATCGATAAACCGGTAGAACTCGGAGCCGTAATCTGGGTATATTTCGATCCTAACCCCTTCCTTGATAACTGATAAAAAAAGTCGAGTAATAAACAGCTGTTCCCGTTTTTTTCCAGCAGCTGTTACAACTGCTCAGAGAAAAGCCTGCTCCTGCCTTCCGCTTTTTTATACCACAAAATCAGCTCCTGCAGAGAACATCGCATTATAGTATAATAAAGCCATCGTCAATGATACGACACAAAACCTGCTTTGAGAAACGATTGTGGAAATATGTAACTACACGATAACCGAAAAACTGAACAATTCTCCATACACCTTCGTCTACAGAGGAATACAAAAAGAAACGGGTAAAACGGCAGTGTTAAAAATGCCGAGAAGTAATTACCCGACCGCAGAAGAATTATCAAAAATTCGCCACGAATATGAGCTTTGCTCCCTGTTTCAACACAATAAGATAATCTCCGTTCTGGGCCTTGAGGAACATGATCACCGGCTGGTCCTTATCCGTGAGGATTTTGACGGAATACCAATCTCATCAATAAAAAAAACCGGAGCACAGGATCTGCCCTGGTTTTTTGATATCGCCATTCAAATCACCGATGCCCTGAAGGAAGTTCATCGTAAAAACGTAATTTTTAAAAATCTCTGCCCAAACAATATCCTCTATAGAGCTATCACCGGCCGCATCAAGCTGCTCGACTTCAGTATCGCCTCAATAACGGAACAGGAAACCCCGTATCGTGCTGAAACATTTGCGCCTGAAGGCTCTCTTGCCTATATATCTCCAGAACAGACCGGCAGACTTGATCAGGTTCTGGATTACCGGTCTGACTTTTATTCACTCGGTGTTACCCTCTATCAGCTTCTGACCGGACATCTGCCGTTTATCAGTAATAATCCGGTAGAGCTGATTCATGATCATATCGCCAGAATGCCAACACCTCCGGAAGAGCAAGATCCTGCCATCCCTGCCACTGTCTCAAAAATCATCCTGAAGCTCCTCGAAAAAACAGCGGATAAAAGATACCAAAGTTGCGATGAAATCATCCCTGATCTGGTGAAATGTTTGATTGAGATAAGAAATCAGCATACCATTGTTGATTTTCCAACGAAAAAAAACATTGTTTCACGTACTTTTTCGATACCGGTCAGATTATATGGAAGAAAAGAGGAACTTGGCACAATTATTCGGTTCTGCCAGGATCTGGCCGCGAATACAAAACAGGTTCTGATGATTAGCGGTCCGAGCGGCATCGGCAAAACAGCCCTTGTTCAGGAGGCGTTCAGGCTGATGGAAGGAAGTAGAAGAATGGTCATCAAATGTAAAATTGATCAGAACCTCAAGCCTTCTCCCTACGCTCCCATTGTGCAAGGATTTCAGGAGGCCATACAGGAAATACTCCAGGGTGACGACCAGACTATTGCAAAATGGAAAAAAACCCTGGGAACGTTCCTTGGTAATCAGACTCAGACAATCACGGACATACTGCCCGGGCTTACCCATTTACTGGATCCATTACCCCCGGCCAGGAAACAGCAGCCGGGAGAAACCAGAAACCGGTTTACCGCGGTTTTCCATCAACTCCTGTCCAGCTTCTCACAGCTCTCATCAAACGTGATCTTTTTTCTTGACGATATGCACTGGATCGATCAGGAAACCCTCAATATGCTGGAAAAAATCACCAGAGAAACGGCTCTTTCCTGTTCCTTCATAGGCACCTATCGACCGGAAAAAACTCCGGAATCACATATCATAATGAATTCGCTTGAAACAATAAAAGCGGCAGGAGTGGACGTTCACACACTCGCTTTACAGCCGCTTTCCATTGATTCCATCTCATCACTTCTCAGTGAAACCCTTTTTCTGCCCGTCGATAAAGTTGAGGAGCTAAGCCTCATCTGTCAGCAAAAATCAGAAGGAAATCCTTTTTTTCTCAGGGAATTACTTCTGGAGTTGAACCATTCCGGAGCTATTACTTTCGACTCAAAAACTGGCAGATGGAATGTTGATATAGAAGAAATAAGAGACCGGGTCGTTATGCATAATGTTGGCAAAACGCTGACACGCAAGATAAACAACCTCACCGAAAAAAGTAGAGACTTAATCAAGCTGGCGGCATGTATTGGTTCCATCTTCAACCTTTCAACCCTGACCGCGCTTAACAGAAAAAGCTCCCAGCAAACCGTTAATGACCTTGAGGAACTTCTGAAAGAAGGGCTGATTTTACAACGAACCTCTTCTGACAGCACCGTTAACCTTAAGGAATTGTTTCAATTTGCCCATGATCAGATAAAAAATGCAGCCTACGCACTGATTCCGGAAAATGATAAAAAGTACGTTCATCTCCAGATCGGACAATTGCTTCAACAAACACTGGAGCCAACAGCGGGAAGCCAGCAGCTTTTTACCATCACCCAGCATTACAATCTCGGCATTGAATTATTACAGTCCAACCAGGAAAAACACGAACTGGCAAAACTGAACCTGAAATCAGCAGTCAAGGCTAAAGAGTCGGCAGCCTACCACTCATATCTCACCTATTCAGAAACCTGTCTCAAGCTCATCACCGAAGATATCTGGGATCATCATTACTCCTTTGCTCTACGGGCATACAACACAGCAATCGACGCAGCTTCCCTCAACAATCAACGACAGAACGTAGAGAAACTGTTTCAGATCATTATAAAAAAAGCGAGAAAACCGCTGCACAAAGCAACCGCCTATCGCAATAAAATAAAATTTTACGCAGAAATTGATCTCCACCCGGAAGCGATCAAAATCGGACTGAGTTTTCTTGAAGAACTGGGACTGAAACTGCCACACAATCCTGGCAAGACACAGGTAATCACCGCCATGGTATTAACGCGCTTGCTCCTGTGGAGAAGAACGAAAAAAGAGCTGGTAAATCTGCCACCGGCGACCGACCCCATTCAAATACTCAAAATGGACATTCTGCTGCTCATCAGTATCTCAAGCTATTACATTCAACCCCGCCTGATACCGCTGATTGCAATAACCTCGATAAAACTGTCCCTGGAACATGGAATCACGGAAAAATCAGCGATAGCCGGCTATGCAGGCTATGGTATTTCGCTTTCTCTCCAATCAAAAAACGCTATTGAAAAAGGATACCATTGGGGACAACTTGCCATTGAGCTCATCCAGAAACATGATACGAACCAGGAGTATTTCATCCTTTTTCTTTTCAACATTTTGTTTTCCCACTGGAAAGTACATCTTAACAGGGCAACACCAGAATTAAAAAAGGCATATGAAATCAGCGCCCAAATCGGCGATACCGACACAGCCGCTCATTGCGCTTATTTCTACACCTATTCTCTTTTCTGCACCGGTGCGCACCTTGAGGAAACCGCAAAAGAACAGGAGATCATTCAGCAAAAACTGGAACAATTTAACCACCCACATATCCTTCACAGACACCTGCTTCTCAGACAAACCGTTGCTGGTTTACTTGGTTTATCGGCAGAACCGTCAATTGTTGACGGAGAAATATACAAAAAAAATGAAATGCTCCAGAATTTTCAGAACAACAAGAATACCCCCAATCTCTTCATTCACAACCTGATCGGTATGATGACCGCCTTTCTCTTTGACCGCTATCACCTTGCAGAAGAGCATGGAAAATTCTGTTCATCCTTGTCAACTAAAAACCTGGCCACTTTCTCCTATCCTCTTTTCATCTTTTACTACACCTTAACCCTGCTGCAATTGTACCCGGACATATCAACCCTCAAAACAAAAAATCTGATCGGAAAAATAAAGTCATATATCCGAAAAATGAAGCGCTGGTCGACAACAGGTGCTGACAATTATGAGCATAAATACTGTCTCATGGAGGCACTGTTTCTCCAGACCAGGGGAGAAAAAGAAAAGGCTGCCGAACTATACGATAAAGGAATCAGAGCGGCCCGCCGCAGCGGCTATATCCAGGAAGAAGCCCTCGGACTCAAACTGGCCGCATCCTTTTATTTCCGTCTGCAACGACCTCACCTTGCCTATCCGTATCTTACTGAGGCACTTGACTGTTATCGTAAGTGGGGGGCCAAAGCCGTTGTTTCCTATCTGAAACAGCAGCTTCAAAAAAATATCAAGGAAACCAATGAATCAGGGAACCAGTTGTTCTTTTTATCAAATTTACCATCATCCTCTCATTCTTTCGACGAAAACACTCCATGGCTTGATACGCTCAGTGTTATCAAGACATCACGGTCCTTTGCCGGTGAAGTCATTCTCGATTCTCTTCTCAAAAAACTGATCACCATTCTTCTCGAAAATGCCGGAGGCCAAACAGCCTTTCTTTTGTTAAAAACAGATCGCGACTGGATGGTGCGGGCACGAGCACATATAGATGATGATGAAGGAACACTGCTCAACAATGCTCCGATCGTTTATCGTCATTCCATGTCACAAACCATTGTTAATTTTGTCGGCAGGTCACTTCAAACCGTTGTACTCAATGACGCCTGTGCCAGAGGGGATTTCACCAATGACCCTTATATTATTGAATTCAAACCAAAAGCCATTCTCTGTATGCCGATAATCCATCAGGGAGAGGCAATAGGAATACTCTACCTCGAAAACAACCTTACTCCGGGAGCCTTTCATCCGGACCGTCTTGAAATTCTCAATCTGATTGCTTCCCAGGCAGCTGTTTCCATCAAAAATTCAATACTGTTTGAGGAGTTGGAAAAAACCATTAAAAAACTGGATGCAGAGGTTGGTAAACGAAAAGAGACTCAGATACAATTGATGCATGCCGGTAAACTGTCTGCCCTCGGAAGGCTTTCCGCATCAATAGCCCACGAATTCGGTAACCCGCTGATCGGGCTGCAATATCTCCTCGAAGATTTCGGAAGTCGGGAAACCCTGAGCGTTGACGATCAAAACCTGATAAAAGTAGGGCTTGAAGAATGTGCACGAATGAAAAAACTGATCAATGTCCTTCATGACCTTCATCGTCCATCAGCGGGTAAATGGCAACTATTAAACATCAATAACCTCATTGAGAACGTCCTCTTTTTTCAACAAAAAAATCTAAAAAACACCGGGATTTCCGTTAAAACCGACCTTGATCAGAACCTGCCTCTCATTCGCGCCATAGAAGACCAGATAATTCAGACCATTGTCAATCTAACAATCAACGCTGTCGATGCATTGTCTGAAAACGGCGGCGAACTGGTGGTAAGAACACGATTGGAAAACAAATGGGTGATACTTGAGATCGAAGATAATGGTTGTGGTATTCCCGAGGATCTCCAGGAACATGTTTTCGAGCCCTTTTTTTCAACCAAAGAAACCATAGACGGAATCGGCCTCGGACTGGCCATTACCTATTCCATTGTAACCAACCATGAAGGTGAAATATCCTTCTCCTCTGTTCCCCGGGAAGGGACAACGTTCCAGGTGCGATTTCCCTGTGCAGATAAAAAAAGTGAGATTGAGCAGCTTTCAGATTAATAATCCAGCTCAGAGGGTATTTCCTGCGGATCATTCACCTTCCAGTTTTCGTCTTTAAACTCTGCGTCGGTTATCGCTGAAAGATCAAGCTTCAAATACCTGCCATGTCCCTCAACAGCAACAGAACCATCACTGAGCAAAATTTCCCCCTGCCCTTCAAAGGTTCTCTTTTTTTCTTTCGTAACCCTGGCAACAACCCTGACTTCAGCGTCCAGCGGTACCGGCTGCCTCAGCTTCATTGAAAAATCGACCGTAACGCCCCAGATGTCAGCAGGAGAATCCTGTTTCATGACAGCCCGCCCCATCGTTTCATCAAGAATGGAGGCCGCAATGCCGCCATGTAACCGTCCCGGATACCCCTGATGCTCTTCTGCCGGACTAAATACTGCCATAATTTCACCATTGGCAAGATCATAAAACCGGCTTTTCAAACCAAATTTATTTTCCAGACCACAGACAAAACACATCTTTGCATTTGGTTGTCTGCCATTAACCTTTACTTTCAAAACAGAGCTCCTGAATTATGTTCTTATAAACAACTCCCCGAAAAAGAGGACACATTACCAGATACAACGCCGGACGAAACAAGAAACGACCCTCATCCAAAGTCAAAACATAACAAAACGAGGAAACGTGTCAACAGACTCCACCCCTTCCTGTTTTCTCTTCACAACCACGGGGAACAGTCGGTGGACCAGAAAGCAGCATTCCGGCAATGGTCATCCTTACCTTCGGCGCCAGGTGCCGACACCCCTGAAGCAGTGTCTGTTCAAGGACAACCATTCGTTCAAGCAACACCGTCCGGTCCATCACCTCAGCTATTGTGTCGACATGCTCTTTTTTCTCGACAATCTCCTGACAGACAAAACAGCCGGGAAAGGAAAGCTCCTTGCCATCAGGCCGCCTCATCGTTGCCGGCACTCCGTGTGTTCTGCAAACCATCAGGCGATAACGATAGAGAGAACATCGTCCGTCTTCGTTCAACGGACACATTAACCGAGGTCTGATCCCTTGTACCAGACATTTTCGCGCCTCATCTTCATACCGAAATGCCCGATCCCGCAATTCGTCCTTTTTCACCGGCGACAACCGCTCCAGCCCAAACCAGAGATAAGCCCATTCCAGATACGTGTGGTGAAGAAAATATGAATCACAACAATTATCCGGACATCCGGTACAGGATAATCCCAGACGCTCGGCGACCATATCGTATGCTTTTTCCATATCATCATACAATATCCTCGTCTGCTCAATCAGCCGGGGACTGAGTTTCAATATCATTGTCCTTCCTCTTCAAAGCAGGTGACCCGATAAACAAAAACATCCGGATGATCATCACGCCAGGCATATTCCGGTAATCCCGCCTTGAGACACAGGTGATTGAGAAAGACACAGGGGTCGTCGGCCACCTGTTCCCATACCTGGGGAAGAAAGGTGGCCCGCGATCTCCCCTGCTGGAGAATTACGCCATCAACCCCCGGACGAAGCCTGCTGACCAAATCGTCACCATCACGATAGGTAATCGCTTTCGCTTCAGTCAAAATCGATATATCTATCTGTATCTTTGTAAACTCTTCCGGTGTCAACGGGGAAAAACGATGGTCATGAAAAGCAGCGCTTATCGCGTTACGCCTGACGGACTCGACAACACGTCCCTGCGGTTCCAGATTACCGATACACCCCCGCAGACGATTATTGATCTTAAGCGTTACAAAAGTCCCGCACCGTTGTATAAAAAAGGGGTCGTCAAGATTTTCAGGATCTACGGTGGTGACAATGCCGAGCTGCTGGCCAATCGTCTCACGAGCCAGTCTGAGCAGCCGCTGTCCCCGCGCACTGCTTTTTTTTTCGGACCTGTTCTTCCTCCCTGCTACCATTCCACTCCCATCATCATACAATTAATACCACTGCCAATCCCCAGTAACGCCCCTTTCTGTCCCGGACCAAAAACGCGCTGTTCGATCGCCCGGGCCATTGTGATTGGAGCCGAAACCGAGCCGACATTGCCCAGAAAAGAAAGGGTTTCATAATTTTTCTCAGCCGTGAGTTCCAGTTTTTCAAAAAGAAGCCGAGCGTGTGCGCTTCCAACCTGATGACAAAAATAATGATCTATCTGGTCATTATTCCAGCCAGCACCAGAAGAAAAATCCTGCCAGGTCTGTCGTGCAGTATTTACACCCTCTATCATAAGCTCTTCAGAACTGGTTGCCATCAAGGTCGTATGCTGATCAACGGTACCACCCTTACAGAGATTTGTATGTTCTGTACTGGCCCTCCAGCTGCAACGACTCAAACGGGGTCTTTCTCTTTCACCTTGATCACAGCGGCACATATAAAGCCCGACCGCTCCGGAACCAATCGTCAACGAGGCAAAAGCACTTTTGATACTTTTTCTCGTCAGTGATTCATCGGTCAGCAAGGTATCAAGCGTTGATTCAATCAGTGATTCCGCAGTTTCTCCGGAAACAATCAAGCCATTTTGCACCTGTCCCAGTTCAATCATATTTCCCAATACCATGATACCATCCAGAAAACCGAGACAGGCGTTTGACAAGTCAAACAAAAGACAATCCCGAGACAACCCGAGGGCATGATGAACAAAAGAGGCCGTTGCCGGTTCCATCATATCCCTTGATACCGAGGTAAAAATCAGACATTGTATTGAAGAGGGTGCTACCCCGCTTTTTTTCAAGGTTTCCTGTCCGGCCAGTGTTGCCGCCTGACTCGGAAGCGTTCCCTCAGGCCACAACCGCCTCTCTTTTATACCGCTCATCATTTCGAGCCTTCCAACCGGAAGTTTCAAACGTTTATAGACAGGGGAGAGACGCCGCTCAATCTCATGGGAAGGTAAAACATTCTCAGGCAGTTTGTAGCCGAAACTATGAAGACAGACATGATGATAATTGGTAGACATTACTTTCCGCTTCCGTTACATTCATCAAAATACTCCCAGACCGCACGGTTCAGGATATGAAAAGGTTTATTATAAAGAGATGAACCACCGGTTACAAGGGTTTTGCTTCCTTTCCCGCCACATGCCGGCAATCATATGACCGGCATATCCAGACCATGGCCAGCTGCCACCTTCCGTTCAGATCGGTTCCAGATTGTTCTGAAAAATCATTTTGTTTCTTTACCTTTTCTGATCTCCCAGCATTGATGGATCCGGGCAGATCTTTTAAAGTCAACCGGTATTGATTTTTCGGTAATATCAAGACAGGAAAAGGTCTGCTTCACCTGCTGGTCAAGCTTGAATGACCGGTAGTTTGTTGAAAAAAGGATCACGCCTTCCTTGTCAAGAATATCGGCGGCACGTTCAATCAAAACACCATGCTGTCTTTGAACATCAAAAGTCCGGGCCTTTTTCTTCGTATTTGAAAAGGTTGGCGGATCAATAAAAATCAGATCATACTTCTGTTTTTCTGTTTTCAACCACTCCATCACATCGGCACAAACAAGACGATGCCGTTCCGGATAAATTCCGTTAAGAGCCATGTTTTCACCAGCCCAGCGGATATAGGTCTTTGAGAGATCCACCGTCGTTGTCAGCGAAGCTCCCCCCAAAGCCGCATGAACAGAGGCGCTTGCCGTATAACCGAAGAGATTGAGAAAGCGGAGTCCTTTTGCCGTCTGTCCGATGCGCAGACGGATATTTCGATGATCAAGAAACAGACCGGTATCCAGGTAGTCGGAAAAATTTACCAGGAAACGGGCGGCCCCTTCTCTGACAAGATACCTTTTTCCGCGACTGTTCTTTCCTTTCGTATATTGCCCTTTTCCACGCTGTCTTTTCCGCCGCTTGATAAACAAGCGATCCCGACCAACTCCTAATAGCGAGCGAACGATGGTAAGAACCGCCTGAAACCGCTCAGCCGCCTTCTCTTCGCTGACAGAAACCGGAGCCGCAAACTCCTGAACCTGCACCCATTTATCGTAGAGATCAATACAGACATTATATTCTGGCATATCACGGTCATATACGCGAAAACAGCTGATACCTTCACGTCTGGCCCAGCCAAGCCGCTTCTTCAGATTCTTTTTCAACCTGTTGGCAAAATCAGTTCCCGTTAGGATTGATGCCGTTTCGTCTATTGTCCAGGTAAACAAGTGATCACCCGGAAACGGCTGAATATCACCACAAAATAACCGGCAGGGGATCTGACCATTATGCAGCTTGAAGCTTTCTTTCCAGCCAAGTCCGGTCATATCTGCCAGTTCTGTACGGGTAGTAAACAGACCAATAGACCAACCGCCAAAAAAAGAGGTCAAGCGATTTCCCAAAGCACGATACAGAAACCTGACGGTTTCTTTTTCAGCAAGTCGTTCTCCATAGGGCGGATTGGTGATTACCATACCTTTTGCTGCCAACGGTTCAAGGGATGAAAGATCCCTTTTATAAACCGTTATCTTGTCCTCAAATCCAGCCGCGAAAATGTTTTCACGGGCAGAATGGATTGCTTCTTCATCTCCATCATAACCAATCATATCCGGCCATATCTTTTCACGTCCCGCCTCTTCCCGCTCGATAGCCTCACGCACAATCTGTTCCCAGAGGATCGGATCATGTCCCCGCCACCGCAGGAAACCGAAATACGATCTGCCAAGACCTGGTGCCGAATCACTATACACCTGGGCCGCTTCTATCAACAGGGTCCCCGATCCACACATCGGATCAAGCAACATTGTCTCTCCATGCCAGCCGCACAGCCGAACGATTGCCGCAGCAAGTGTTTCCTTAAGCGGAGCCCTGCCTCCCCTGCGCCGATATCCACGACGATGAAGACTCTCTCCGGAAAGATCAATCGACAGGGTTGAAAACCTCCGGTCAATATGCAGATTCAATCGAACCGAGGGTCGTTTCGTCTGTACATCAGGGCGTAATCCTGTCTGATCTCTGAAATAATCAACAATAGCGTCTTTTACCCGAAGGGCGGCAAACCGGCTGTGCTGAATTGGAGAATCGACCGACAAGGTACAGTCAACCGCAAAACTATCCTCTACACCAAAATGCTGTTTCCAGGGATGACTCCTGGTCTTTTCATACAAGGCGGTCTCGTTATCAATGGTAAACTGTGCGACTGGCAGCACTATTTTTGAGCTGTACCGGGACCAGAGGCAGGCACGGTAGCCGCTCTCCAGAGAACCGGACCAGCTTACCAGCCCCTTTCCTCCTTCAATGGCAGAACCTCCAAAAACGGCCACTTCTTCTTTAATAATATCCTCAAGACCGGGAGCGCCAATGGCAATAAATTTCATGTTCCCATTTTTTCGTATGCGTTACCTGATACCGATGGTTCCTCTTACCATGCCAACAAACTGATAAAGTGCTTGACCTCTCTTTTATTGCGTATAGAATGAGATCATCATCGTAATTTGGTTCCACCTTTTTATAGCAGATTCACGGCCCCATGGCCACAAACCAGAGGAAAAGCAAATTGATGAAAACGTTCATGGTAAAATTACTTCTTGTTCCTGTACTTGTTTCCTCGCTTACCCTTTTATCCGGTGGCTGTTCCAAAAAATCTGTTCTTCCTCCCGTCTCTGAAGAAGCCGGAATGACAGACATCTCCTCAGGAAAAGATATAAACTACCCACCCGCCGAAGGAGAATATAGTGAAAACAGCCTTGCTGTTGAAGGGAGTCTGGATGACACCAAACCCTCATCGGTTGAACATCTTGGATCCATGACCATTGATGCGTCCCAGGACCAGCAAAGCGATGAATATAAACAAAAACATGGCCGTTCATCCGCGGAACTGCTGCCAATTTATTTTGATTTTGACCATGCCGGCGTACGACCGGATATGGGAGATCGGATGATAAAAAATGCCACCTTTATCCAGCACGTTACCAACACCATAATCATTGAGGGTAATAGTGACGACAGAGGAACAAAGGAATATAACCTTGCGCTGGCAGAACGACGGGCGATAAATGTACGGGATTATCTGGTAAACCTGGGGATTAATCCAGGCCGATTGAGGACCGTCAGTTATGGTGAAGAACGGCCGCTTTTCCTCGAACAGGACGAATACGCCTGGAGCCAGAACCGCAGGGTCGACTTTGTCGTTGAATAACCGGTCAGCTGATCTTCCCGGGCTGGTATTCTCTTACCGGCCCTATCATTTTTTCTGAATTTCACTGAGTATTTTTTTCAGAACCTGGGATGACGGCATCTCGGTTGTATCAATATAAACAGCATCCTCAGCCTTTTTCAGGGGTGCCAGGGAACGTTCACTGTCGTTTTTGTCTCTTTCTCTCAATTGTTTCAACAACGCTTTCTCGTCTGCCTGTTCTCCCCGGTCCTTCAGTTGCAGCATTCTTCTCCGGCTGCGTTCTTCTGGTGTCGCATCAAGAAAAAATTTGAAAGATGCATGAGGAAAAACTACCGTCGTCGTATCCCTGCCTTCAGCAACAACTGAACCTTCCCTGCCAATCTGCTGCTGCATTTCTGTCAGTTTTTTTCGTACAGCCGGAATTGCGGAAATCTTCGATGCACGCATTGACATCTCCGATGTTCTGATGAGCAAACCAACCTCCTCTCCATTGAGAAGAACCCTGATATCATCAGTATCTTCTGGCGGAAGCAGCCTAATACGTATATCAGCAAGAGCCTCTTCAACCGCTTCCTGATTATCAATATCAATCCCGTTACCATATAAATAAAAGGCGACAGCCCGATACATTGCCCCGGTATCGAGATAGGTGAAACCAAGAGACGACGCAACCTTCTTGCTGATTGTTGATTTACCGACGCCAGAAGGGCCATCAATAGCTATTATGACCGTCCCTTCTTTCTTCTCACCCATAGCCACACTCCCCAAGGCACGCTTCAAAGGATTTCAGAAAACGCTTGTTTTCCTCCGCTGTACCAACCGTTATTCGTATACAGGTTGGAAAACCATAGGCCTTCATCGACCGGACAATAACCCCTTTTCTCAACATCCTTTCATAAAAACGTGTCGCGTCTCCGTTAACATCAATCATAAAAAAGTTGGTTTGTGACGGATAGACGGTACACCCGAGCCTGGTCACTTCTTTTATCAAAAACTCCTTACCCCGGGCCGTTAGTTCTATAGTCTTTCGATAAAAATCCTGGTCCTTCAATGCCGCTTCTCCACCGACAAGGGCCATTCTGTTCACATTAAAAGGTTGTCTGACCTTGTGCAGACAGGCGGCAATAGCAGAATTCATCAGTCCGAAGCCAAGCCTGATACCGGCAAGACCGTATGCCTTTGAAAGGGTTCTCATTGATACCACACCACATCGGTTTTCATTATTTTTTATCAGTGAGTATATATCTATCTGCTTATCCAGATCCATGAAATCAATATACGCCTCATCAAGCACAACAATAACCTGCTCCGGAAGATCACTGATAAAACAATAAAAATCCGGTGGTGGTATTACTGTCCCGCACGGATTATTTGGATTATCAAGAAAAAGGAGACGGGTTTTATCCGTGACCGCATGCATTATTGAATTCAGATCATGGGTCATCTGTTTCAAGGGCTTGACAATATTTTTTCCGCCCCTTGTCGCTACAAATTTCTGATACATCAGAAATGACGGAAAGGAAGAGATCACCTCATCGCCAGACTGCACAAAGGCCTTTACCAGAAAATCGATAATTTCGTTTGATCCGTTACCGAGTACGATCTCCCCGGGGTCAAAACCGGTCATCGACGATATCGCTTTTGTTACATAATATCCGGAACCATCCGGATAACGGTGAAGCCCGGTAAGAACCGCCTGCATCGCTTCGACAGCCAGAGGCGACGGACCAAACGGACTCTCGTTTGATGCCAGTTTGATCGAACCGCTGATACCATACTCCCGTTCCAGCTCCTCAAGAGGCTTACCGGGAGGATATGGCGTAATTGCCTTAATGTGTTCCGATATTTTCAGTTTCACCTTTATTCTCAATCAATATCCGGTATTTGTCTTTTTATTGAAAGGCCCTGTTCAATAGTATATGCCGCCCGCAGAAGAATCCCTTCTCCGAAATGCGGTCCCTGTAATTGTATACCAATCGGCAAGCCATTACTGCTGAAGCCTCCCGGCACAGACAGTCCCGGCAGACCCGCCAGATTGGTTGACAAGGTAAGAATATCAGACAGGTAAAGAGACAGTGGATCATCTGTTTTTTCACCTGTCTTCCATGCCGGAGTCGGCGTCACTGGTGAAATCAACAAATCACATGTAGCCCAGGCTTTCTTGAAATCTTCGAGAATCAGAGTTCTCACCTGAGATGCCTTTTTGTAATAGGCATCATAATACCCGGAAGACAAGGCATAGGTACCGATCAGAATCCGCCTTTTCACTTCCGGACCAAACCCGGCAGATCTGGATTCCTTATACATATCAAGAAGCGTTTCTGCTTTTTGATCCCGATACCCATACAAAACACCATCATATCGGGCCAGATTCGAGCTTGCTTCCGCCGGGGCTATCAGGTAGTAGACGGCAACACCATACTCAACATGTGGAATTGAGATGTCAACGATCTCGGCACCCGCCTCTTTCAACACGCCAACACCGTTCATTATTGTTTTTTCGACTTCCGGATCAAGCCCTTCAACAAAATATTCACGCGGAATACCAACCCGAAGACCTGACATCCCCTCTTCAAGGGCAGTCGTATAATCGGGAACCGCTACATCGGCTGAAGTTGAATCTCTTGGATCATGTCCAGCTATCACCTTCATCATCAAAGCAGCATCGGAAACATCCCGCGTAACCGGACCGATCTGATCAAGAGAAGAGGCAAACGCAACCAGTCCATACCGGGAAACTCTGCCATAAGTTGGCTTTATACCGACAACACCACAGAACGAAGCCGGTTGCCTGATAGATCCGCCCGTATCAGAACCAATCGCTCCAAGCACCTGTCCGGCTGCAACCGCAGCTGCTGAACCACCTGAAGAACCACCGGCTATATATTCCTGATTCCATGGGTTGGCCGGAATACCAAAGGCACATGTTTCCGATGTTGAGCCCATCGCAAATTCATCCATTGTCGTCTTGCCAATGATAACCGCTCCGGATTCCTTGATTCTTTCGACAACGCTTGCATCATAAGGAGGGATAAAATCCTTGAGCATCCTTGATCCACAGGTTGTTTTCATTCCTTTTGTACATAAAAGGTCCTTGACCGCAAGCGGTATTCCGCCAAGCAATCTTCCTTCTCCCTTTCTCCTCTTTTCATCCTCTTCTTCTGCAGAACGTAGCGCCATATCTGCATCAACCGTTATAAAGGCACGGACATTCTTTTCCGTTTCGGCAATTCTTTCCAGACAGCTTTCTGTCAATTCCTTTGCCGAAATTTTTCCGGACGAAACAAGACCAAGGGCCTCGGAAATAGTGAGTTCAAATGGCTCCATAAAATCCTCAAAAAACCGTTTTCCGTAAACGATTCATTTTAGTAAACAACCGGTGTTATCTCAGATAACCCGTGGGACGAGAAAAGAGTCTTCATGTATTCGGGGTGCTCCCGAAAGAGCATCTTTTAGTGGAAGAGATTTTTTGGCTTTATCTTCCCGAAATGCATTGGTTATAGAAAGAACGTGTGTTGTCGGTATAACAGATTCAGTATCAAGTTCTTCAAGTTTTTCAAAATATGATAAGATGGTATCCAGCCGGGTTGTCATTGATACCAGCTCTTCTGCACCCAGATTAAGTCTTGCCAGATGAGCTACATATGTTACTTCTTCCTGGGAAATTTTCATTATTGTTTTACTCTCTTTCTTGATACCTTTTTTAATATTGTGAAAAAGCAGTGTTTACAGGGGTAAAATTAATAATTTCCTTTGCAAAACACTCGACAACGGCCGGATCAAACTGACTGCCGGCACAACGATACAACTCCGAAACAGCCTCTTCCATATTGAGATTTCTCCGATAATTTCGGCGTGAAGTCATGGCATCATAGCTGTCAACAACGATCAGAATCTTTGTCAATTCATTAAGGTCCTTTCCTTTTAAACCGTCAGGGTAGCCTTTTCCATCCTCTCTTTCATGATGATGTCTGATAATAAACACTTCCCGTTCCATAAAAACAAGAGGTTTGATGATATTGGCACCAACGCTCGGATGTTTCTTGATAAGTATCCATTCTTCTTCGGTTAGCTTTCCTGGTTTTTGAATACAGGAAAGATCAATAACCAGTTTACCGATATCATGAAACTGGGCTGCCCTTTTGAGAACAACGAGATCCTGACTACTAATCCCCATTGCCTTTCCAAGCATAACCGCGTATTCGGTAACCCGTCTGGTATGACCGGCTGTATAATAATCTTTTTCCTCCATAGCATTCTGGAGACTGCTCATCAACTGCACGGTCGCGTTTTCAAGACTGCTGCTATAGGACAACAACAGCCTGTTTTTTTTCTCAAGCAGCTTGGCTTTTTCCCTGATATCATATTCAAGGGATTCCTTATACCGCCGTTCCTGAAGAACATACATTCTTTTCTCAATAGCCCGGCGAATTTTTACATTGAATATATCCAGATCCGTAATAGGTTTTGTCAACAGGTCATAGGCACCAAGATTAATTGCCTTGATTGCATAATCCATGGATCCTGCTCCGGTAAGAAAAAGAACCGGTATATCATTTTCCTGTTCATTAAGAATTCTGATTGTTTCAAAACCGTCCATTTCCGGCATATTGATATCGAGAATGATCACATCAAAAGAATCATCAACAATACCGACAACACCCCTTCCATCTTCGACGGTCACAACCTGATGACCAAACATCTCAAGGATTTTGGATACAGTATTCCGAACCATTACGTCATCATCGGCTACCAGTATTTTTGAGTTTTTTTCATTCACCAGCTAAAATCCCCGTTAAGCAATTGAAAACAAATCTCTCTTTTTCTTTTTTTTCTTACATTGAAGCTATCTTTGTCCTGTCTGTAAAAAAAGTCCTTACATAATCATATAAAAAAAACGCTGTATTTCCCAAATAGAAAATACAGCGTTTTTGTTCATCAACCTATTTTTTAGTGTTACATTGGAACAATCAACTTGTTGCTTTCCTCGTTCCAGACGACAATAAGATACCAAAGTGAAAGAAAAACAGCCAATAACAGGAGGGTTCCTCCATATCCCATTAAATCAGGTAAATAAACAAAACTTCCAAATACACCATCAGCTTCGAAATCATTGTCCCTGACCCAGGCAGTCATCATGGAATTTGAGATCGCAAAAAACGGTACAACCAGTAATAACTTGACTTGCCCCTCACCGACACGCCACAGGGTTCCAGAACCACATCCTCCAGCAAACATGGCACCTAAACCAAACAGAAAACCACCAACAACACCACCCCAGCCAAAGGTTCCCCGCACATAATATTCTACTGCAAGTACTGATTCACCCTCCGCTCTCATCGGCACCTCATATTTCAAAACGGCAGCACCGATAGCAACAATAAAAATAGAAAGCAGCATTGATTTTGCGAGGGTGCAGTCTCCGGTCATGTGCGGTTCTCTGAAGCCCTGTACCATACACCAGCGCCCTCGCTGCATCACATAACCAAGAGCAGCGGCGATGAGAATGATACCACCCAGGGATGCCCGGTAATCGCTATCCTCATTCACTGAATAGCAATACGCTTTCCAGAAAACAAAAAGGATGGCAGCAATACCCAGCAGGGTAACTATTTGTTTTGGAAATTCAAATGTTTTGGAACCACCTTCTCCCCAGGATATATGCTCCATTTCCAGATAAAGGCATTTAAGACCAAGCACAACCCCGGCAATAAGACCAATGGCCATGGTAAAACCATTTGCAGACAAGTTGCCGAGAGCATTATAAAAACCACCAACGTTGCATCCACCAGCCAATGTTGACCCGATGCCCATCAAGATACCGGCAATTATCGCCTTGACCATTTCCCGGTACGGAGGAACCCGAAGGGCAAAATCCTTTCCCAGACAGGCCGAAACAAAAGCACCAAGAACAAAACCAATCCCTATCACTGATCCGGAGCTGGTAAAAACAGCTTTTGGAGCTTCCTGGTAGTAAGAAAAAATACCAACATCTGTTCCAAGAAGTGACGTAAGGCCATACAGGAGCCAGTCACCCCAGTTTCTGATGGCACCTACGGCTCCCCATGGTCTCCACCAGGCCATGATCATAACGGAAAGAAAAGCGACGATGATTCCGGTTGTTGTCGGATTCCATTCAGATTGACACAGGTTTTTATAAAACCCTTTCAATTTACCAATAAAAAGATTTTGTTCGCTCATACACCCCTCTCCACACGATTCTGCTGCTTTAGTAAGTTATTGTACTTGCTTTACCTTTACCTTTTATTTTTGTCAACAACATGATACATCTAATTATGTTTTACATTCATTTTAATCTTTTTTTTATTTTACATAATTATTTATTATGAAAAAAAGAGTAGCTACATGCTAGAATAACGGTTTATATGGTTATTCGTTCCGGGTATTTCCGCCAGGTGCGAATGTGATAAATACATCACTACAAAAACAACATAAGGAGGTTGATAATGAGTGATTATAAAACGGTTGATGATGGTGTTACACCGAACAGTGTTCTCGATGCGAAAGGATTAAGTTGTCCAATGCCTCTTTTAAGAACAAAAAAAGAGATCGGTAAACTTGGTTCCGGTGAAATTCTTCAGGTAGATGGAACAGATCCCGGTTCCAGAAACGATATTCCTGGCTGGTGTGAGCGTTCCGGGCATGAATATCTTGGTGAAAAGGAGGAGTCGGGTTATATCAGTTTCTTTATTAAAAAAGGCTGATCTTCTATTTTATCTGAAAAAAATATTTTTTCCTATTCATTATCAATATCGGGAGATAGTCAATGGCTAAAAGTCTTGGTATTTTTGTCAGCAATCCCGACAATCTGCACCATGTTCTCGGGATAGTTAAAGCAGCAAAAGCAAAAGGATCCAAAGTAAAGGTTTTCTTCACCTGGACTGGAACTCATTGTTCCAAGGAAAAAGATTTCCCTGAAATATGTAAACTTGCAGACGATGTTTCAATCTGTGTCGACAGCTACGCAAAGCAAGGATATGACATCAAGGATATTCCGGAAGGCCTGAGTGAAAAAAAGATGGCTACCCAGGCACAACATGGAATCATCATTGAAGATTATGACTGTTATCTAAGTCTATAGGGGGAATCATGGAATATAAGAAAGTGTGTTTCATGTACAGAAACAAAGATTATGCCCTTGACGGAATTCGCTCCGCTCTCGGGCTTGCTGTCGAAAATATGTATGCCTACGGTGTTGTCATGGACACCGAAATTGAAAAACTGGATGACCATAGTCAGGAAAGTATCGAGATGCTTCGCGATATGGAAGGTGAAATATATTCTACTGTTCAGGCCAATGTGGAAAAAAACGGTTTTGAACCGATGACCATTGAAGAGCTTGGTGAAAAACTGAGAGATATGACTCATATCATTCCCTATGGCTTAAAATAGAACAGGAGAAATTATGAAAGTATTGAATGTATATAAGTCCGCACCTGATGAAACCGTTCAAAAACTGGTGGAAATTGTAACAAGAGATCGTGAGTCTGACTCATTTGAACTCTTCGCAGAAAATCCAGATTATGATGTTCTTGTAGAAAAAATATTCAATGCCGACCAGACAATTTCCTGGTGGTAAAACAGAACAGGACCCTTGACAGTTTTTATCTGCCGGGGGTCTTGTCAATAATATCAGCAACAAGATTATGTAATTCCGGTCTCATTTTACGAATACCGGTTATATCATTTCCTCTGTATACCCTGTTAGTTAAAAGGACTATCACCATATTTTTCAGTCTGTCAATCCAAAAAGATGTTCCGGTAAAACCGAGATGACCGATACTATCCGGTGACAACAGATATCCGCCACTTGATCCTTTCGGAGAGGGCAGATTAAAACCACAGGTCCATTCAGAAGTCCCTTTTCTTAAACAGGCTTTTCTCATCGTTTCCACCGATATTGGCAGACGACTTCGTTTCCCCTGGCAAAGATCAAGTATTTCCTTACATATTTCATAAACACCTCTGATCGTACCAAACAACCCGGCATGACCGCAGACACCACCCATCAGCCGACAATTATCATCATGAACAATTCCATATAATGGTGTTCCATTAAAAGGACAGTATCCTGTTGGAATATAGTCCCCTTTGACTGCCGGCAGATTTTTTGGAAAATTTAGCTCCCTTTCAACACCAACCATTTTACCAATACAGGTACTCCAAAACTGATCAAGTGTAATTCCAGTTACTTCTTCAATAATAAAACCAAGAAGAATATATCCCAGATCACTGTATAAAGGAGATTTACCCGTAGTTGGCAATGTCATAATTCTGTCGATGATCATTTTCTTTTTGTTCCTGTTTTTGAGAAAAGAAGGATCATGCCAGAATTCTACATGGGCTGGTAAACCGCTCTGATGAGACAAAAGATTTTCAATGGTAAAGGTATTATTTTTCCATGAACCAAAACGGGAAAGGAGCTGGACTGCAGAGTCATTCCACGATATTTTTCTATCATCTATCAGAACCAGGACAGAAAGAAGGGTAACCAGTGGTTTGGTTAAAGATGCAAGATCAAAAAAGAACGTATGATCCGATTTATCAGAAAAAGATTTTATTGAATCAGGACAATGAACCGTCACCAAAACGGGATGTTCTTTTTCCGGAAATTTCACAGCCATTGAACAACAGGTAAAAATTTTTTTTTTACAATAAGTTAGAAGCTTTTTTTTTATATTTTTTTCAATTTCACAATTCAGCTTTACAGACATCGTGATCAAGTTATTATTTTATTGATTTTTTTCACTTTTTCCACTAGACTGACACTGTTTATATATAATTGTTATTATATACTATTTTTTGATTTATAGCGGTTAGATTCCGCCTCTTTTTCAACAAAGAATCAACAAAAAAATGTCACTCTTTTTTTGAAACCCTGTTCATTGCGTTGTTGATAACCCGTTTTAAACAAAAACCGGTATGTTATGAACCTCTTTTTGTTTGCTTTTTTTATCAGAATATAAAGGATATAACTGTTTTTTGAACAAATAAATAGAGATAATAATAATAAAAATATTTTTAATTATAAAAAGAGATAACCTAATGTGAAAGGAGTTCACCATGGCCTTCATCTGTAAAGTTCTGAGAAATGATTTTATGGAAAGCCTCAATAGTCTGCAAAATATAACCAATAAAAGGGGAACGTTGGCTATTCTTTCAAATATTCTTATCGAGTCAAGGGGTAATAGACTCATGCTAACAGGAACCGATCTGGAAGTTGGTTTGCGGCTTTTTGTCGCTGCTGAGATAATAAACGAAGGTTCACTGACGATACCATCTAAAAAAATATTTGAAATTGTTCGTGAATCCGGTTCTGAAGAGATTATTATCGAGGAAACGACAAATAATTGGGTAAAAATCAAAGCCGGTGAAAGCGTCTATAATCTGGCCGGTATAACCAGTAAGGAGTTTCCGGAATTTCCCCATTTCAATGATGAATCTTTTACTTCTTTTGAAACACATATTTTTCTCGATCTGATCGATAAAACCAGCTTTTCGATCGCCAATGAACAGGAAAACATCTATTCCTTGACAGCAGCACTTATTGAAAAAGAAAAAAAAGAAGACGGGAAGAGTTATCTGAAAATGATTTCCTCAGATGGGCATCGTCTGTCCGTCATGGAAAAGGATGTTGCCATTGATATTGATAGCTTTCATCTCAATGAGGTTACACTTATTCCTAAAAAAGGTATTCAGGAGATAAAAAGCTTTTGTGAAAATCGCGACAGTATTGATATTTCCTTTGAAAAAAAACAGATGGTCGTCAAAGATGGTGAAACAATCATGGTTATTCGTCTTAAAGAAGGTGAATTTCCGCAATATAAACCGATTCTTAATTCTATATCTCTTGAAAACTGCATCAAGATAGACAGAATTTCATTTCTGGAATCACTCAAAAGAATAAATTTATTTACTGAAAATATTTTTCATACAATCCAGCTTCAGATTGAAGAAAATGTGATGATTCTTACATCAGAAAATGCTGATATCGGTGATGCCAAGGATAAACAGACCATTGATTATAACGGGCAGCCGTTGAAAATGGGATTCAATTGTCGTTATTTTATCGATACGTTACAGGTTATGGAATGTGATACAATCGAAGCCTATATCAATTCAAACAATAGTCCCTGTTTGATAAAATCTGAAGCTGATCAAGGTTTTACCAGTGTTATTATGCCGATGCAGTTATAACAACCGATTTTTATTATTCTAGATAAAGGGTTTTCGTGTGAGTGAAAAACTAAGTAAATACGATGCCGGTCAGATCAAGGTTCTGGACGGCCTGGAGGCAGTTCGAAAAAGACCTGCCATGTATATTGGTAATACCGGTGAAGGCGGACTTCATCATCTGATCTGGGAGGTTGTCGATAACAGTATAGACGAAGCTCTGGCCGGTTATTGTAATAAGATATGGATTACCATTCATGAAGATAACAGGATACGCGTTGAAGATAATGGAAGGGGGATACCGGTAGATATTCATCCAACTGAAAAGATTTCAGCGTTGGAACTGGTTATGACAACGTTGCATGCCGGTGGCAAGTTTGATCATTCAACCTATAAGGTTTCCGGAGGATTACACGGTGTTGGTGTCTCCGTTGTCAATGCGTTATCAACAGAGGCTGTAGCCGAGGTAAAAAGAGATGGTCATATCTATCGGCAGCTTTATCGATATGGAGAACGTGATGGAGATCTGCAGATAGTCGGAACCAGTGAAAAGTCCGGAACTACTATTATTTTCAAGGCGGATCCGGAAATATTTACCGAAACAACGGTTTATAATTATGAAACGGTAAAAAACAGGCTGAGAGAACTTGCTTTTCTGAATAAAGACGTCAAAATTTACCTGAAAGATGAAAGAAGCGGTGAGAAAGATACTTTTTACGCTTCTGGTGGAATTGTTTCCTATATCGAATATCTGAATAGAAACAGAACTCCTGTTTTCAGTGATCCCGTTTATATCGAATCAGAAAAAGATATGGTGAAGGTTGAAATATCTTTTCAATATTTCGATGGTTATTCCGAAAGACTATTTTCTTTTGTTAATAACATCAACACAAAGGAAGGTGGAACCCACGTAGCCGGGTTTCGATCTGCCCTTACAAAATGTATAAACAGATATGCCAGTGATGATATAATCCCGAAGAATCTGAAGGAAAAAATGGGAGGAGATGATGTTCGGGAAGGTTTAACCTGTGTTATTTCGGTACATGTACCAAATCCTCAATTCGAAGGACAAACCAAGACAAAATTGGGAAACTCCGAGGTAAAATCAATTGTTGAGTCGATTTGTAATGAAAAATTAACTCTTTTTCTCGAACAGAATCCTCATATCGCCAAACGTATATTAACCAAAGTTGTAGAAGCAGCCAGAGCCCGTGAGGCAGCAAAGAAGGCGCGCGATCTTTCCCGAAAAAAAGGATCAACAAGTCTGTTGATGGCTGGAAAACTTGCCGAGTGTCAGGAAAAAAATCCTGAAAGACGGGAACTCTTTATTGTTGAGGGAGACTCCGCTGGTGGCTCGGCAAAACAGGGAAGAGATCGATCTGTTCAGGCTATTTTACCGTTACGCGGGAAAATAATGAACGTAGAAAAAGCCCGGTTTGATCGCATTTTGAATAGTGAGGAAATAAAACAATTAATAGCCGCACTTGGCTGTGGTATTGGGAAAGATGAATTTGATCTGGAAAAATTACGCTATCATAAGATTATAATCATGACCGATGCCGATGTTGACGGAGCTCATATAAGAACATTGTTGCTGACATTTCTGTATCGGCAAATGCTTCCATTGGTCCAGGGTGGATATGTGTATATCGGTCAACCACCGCTTTATCGTCTGGCTCGGGGTAAAAAAGAAATATATTTTCTCAACGATGACGATTTAAACAATCATCTTTTTACCCAGTCAAGTGAAAAACTGACCGTTGTCGTTAACAATAATTCATCGGAAGAAAAACTCGAAGGAGAAGATCTTGTTTCAATGCTTCGTAATCTTTCTTTTTATCAAAGAATAGCAGCATATATGAAACGGATGAACGTGTGGGATGATCTTCTTTTCTGTCTGCTGAAAAACGGGATCAGAAAAGCTGATCAATTTGCTGATAAGGATTTATTGCAGCAGTTGATAAATGAACTTGCAGAAGATGAAAATCTGGTTGTTGGTTCCGTCAGGCCCTGCAGATGGCGGCCGGATTGTTATGAAGCAGATCTTGCCATCAAGGGAAAGGCCCAGATAATGACAACCCTTGGACCCCAGATTCCGCTGATCAGTGAATATCGTTCAGCCTTGCAGCTTTTTCCAAAAATCGAACGCTATCTGAAAACTACCTTCATTATTAAACAAAAAGATAAAGATGGTGTGACGAAAGATCTGTCAGTAGATAATTGGGAATATATGGTCGAGGAAGTAAGAAACCAGTCTTTTAAAGGAAGTCATCTTCAGAGATATAAAGGTCTTGGAGAAATGAACCCTGAACAACTCTGGGAAACAACAATGAATCCGCAAAATCGGGTACTGCTACAGGTACAGGTTCAGGATGCTGAAGCCGCAGATGAAATGTTTACCACATTGATGGGTGACAAGGTTGAACCAAGAAGGGATTTCATTCACAATCATGCCCTTGAAGTAACCGATCTTGATATATAAAAAAAGAGATAAAAATAATTTATTATGGCTAATGATTTTAAGTCCGAATCAGACACCGAAGCATTTCAGAAAGTTTCGATAGAAAAGGAACTGAAAAAATCCTATCTCGATTACGCGATGAGCGTGATAGCGGGAAGGGCCTTGCCTGATGTACGTGATGGTTTAAAGCCGGTTCATCGAAGAGTATTGTTTGCAATGCGCGAACTTGGTGTCTTTTTTAATCGTCCTTACGTAAAATCGGCAAGAATTGTCGGTGATGTTATCGGTAAGTATCATCCTCATGGCGATATGGCGGCCTATGATACGCTGGTAAGAATGGCACAGGATTTCTCAATGAGATATCCTTTGGTAAATGGTCAGGGAAACTTTGGCTCTCTCGATGGTGATTCTCCTGCTGCAATGAGATATACCGAAGCCAGGATGACCAGGATAGACCGGGAAATAGTCGCAGATATAGAAAAAGAGACCGTCGATTTTATTCCAAACTATGATAATTCCCTGCTGGAGCCGTCCGTTTTACCCAGTAAAATACCAAATTTACTGGTAAATGGATCCTCCGGTATTGCCGTGGGCATGGCTACCAATATACCACCACATAATTTGACAGAAGTTATAGATGGTCTCATTGCCCTCATTGACGATAATAATATTGCGGTGCATCAATTATTTTCAATAATCAGCGGACCCGATTTTCCAACCGGTGGAATCATATGCGGACGTGCAGGTATACGTGAAGCATATGAAACGGGACGTGGTATTGTTGTGATGCGGGCAAAAACACATATTGAAAAATCAAAGGATGGAAAAAAGGAATCTCTTATTGTAACAGAAATTCCCTATCAACAGAATAAAGCAGTTCTTGTAGAAAAAATCGCCCAGTTGATTAAGGATAAAAAAGTAACTGCTATTTCAGAAATTCGTGATGAATCAGATCGAGAAGGTCTTCGAATAGTCATGGAATTGAAGAAAGATGAAATAGCTGAAGTTGTCATTAATCAATTGTATAAAATGACACCAATGCAGAAATCGTTTGGGATCATTTTTCTGGCAATTGTTAATAATAAACCGGAAATTCTTAACCTTAAACAGATACTCGAGCATTTTATCCAGCATAGAAGAGTCGTTGTTTACCGAAGAACTTCATTTGAATTACGAAAAGCTGAAGAACGGGCTCATGTTCTTGAAGGTCTTAATATCGCCATAAATAATCTTGATGATGTTGTTGCACTGATCAAGGCTTCAAAAAATCCTGCTGAAGCAAAGACAGAACTTGTTTTGCGTTACGATTTGAGTGACATACAGGCCCAGACCATTCTTGATATGCGATTACAAAGACTCACGGGACTTGAAAGAGAGAAAATCGCCCAGGACTATCAACATATTCTTGGAGAAATAAAAAGATTAAAAGAAATTTTGGAAAACGAATCCCTGATAATGGGGATTATCAGAGAGGAGTTCCTGCAAATAAAAGAAGCATACGGTGATGAAAGAAAAACCGAGATTATCGACGCGGTTGACGAAATCCTGCCGGAAGATTTGATAGCTCCAGAAGAAATGGCCATAACGGTTACCAGATCCGGATATATAAAAAGAAATCCGGTCAGTCTTTACCGTTCACAAAATCGGGGAGGAAAAGGGGTTAAAGGGGTTACCAATATAAAAGAGGATTATGTTTCAAGTCTTTATGTTGCTTCCACTCTTGATACCTTTTTATTCTTTACCAATTTTGGCAGGGTATTCTGGCGAAAAGTCTATCAATTGCCGCTAGTCGGCAGGACGGCACGAGGAAAGGCTATTGTTAATCTGCTTGAACTTCAGGATGATGAAAAAATAGCTGCTATTCTGCCTATTGATTCCTTTGAAGATGAAAGCGGAATCAAGACGATCCTGATGGTAACCAAATATGGACGAGTAAAAAAAACGAATATTTCAGAATTTAAAAAACCGTTAAGAAAAGGCAAAAAGGCACTGACCATCAATGAAGGCGATGAAATCATTTCAGCGCATATTCTCTCCGGTAATGATACCATCTTTATGATATCACGAGATGGGATATCAATACGATTTAATGAAGAAGATGTTCGTGCTATGGGTAGAACTGCAGCAGGTGTGCGCGGGATACGATTGAAAGATGATGACTATATCGTTGGCGCAGTTGTACTGGAACCGGATAGCAGAAAAACAATATTGACCGTCACCGAAAATGGCTATGGTAAAAGAAGTCCAGCTGAAGATTATCGCGTTCAAAAAAGAGGCGGAAAAGGAATATTCGCTATTAAATCCAGTGAAAGAAATGGTGCTATTGTCGGGTCAATGATTGTCGATGAAGATCAGGAAATTATTCTGATAGCCGATTCAGGAAAAATGATTCGAATGCCGCTTGATACGATCAGAGTCATTGGCAGGACAACACAGGGAGTTCGACTGATTAACCTTGAAACCGGGGAAAAAGTCGTTGGTATGGATATACTCGAAATGGATAA
>PDWJ01002090.1_pt1 | contig 36058 bp, 32 predicted proteins | sample 1430881 | NCBI WGS metagenome assembly PDWJ01 (sample SAMN01162460, study PRJNA174530) | Oral metagenome, whole genome shotgun sequencing project. | biome: Marine environment; feature: Marine mammal; material: Swab sample of the gingival sulcus; isolation source: swab sample of gingival sulcus...
CCATCAAAACCGGCACGCAATCCAGCAGGCAGGGCGAGACGACCAGCGCCATCAACGCTGCGGACGTATTCACCAACGAACACACCCTCACCTTTCTTCTCGCGACCGGCCAACTGTGACGAAAACGGCTGTAGCGGACCGCTTCCGAATGACGACGAGACTAGAGGACCATCACCCCAAAATCAACCAGATCGCCCCATTCTTCCCCAGTATTCCCCGAGGTAGATCAAGGTTTTTCACGTACTTATGTTCGTTATCGAGCCGCGTTCAACCCCTTACGAGTGCGACACAAGATCGGCGACCGCGATCGCCAGGGAGTGGGGGTCCACCATGGCCGCCACCCCGACCTCGGGCAATGGCCCCGAGGGATGACCACTGGTGAGGTAGGTGACCACCTCGCCAGCCACGGCGCGGCGATACCACATGGCTTGGATCCTCACACCGTGGCGGGTGCGACGCTGGCTCAATCCAATCGATTTGAGTCCATCGACCACCACCTCGCCAGGCCCCAGCCCAGCAAAACACACCCACGGCGACCAGGGGGTCTCCACCATGGCCGAGCGATGCACCCTCACCTCACCGGTCATCTCCGCCGCCTCAGCGATCAGCTCCCCAGCCCAGATCATCGAACCCCTCACATCGTCGGGGGCGATGCCATGAGGAAGCACCAGATCGATCCAACCGACCGCTCCGGCAATGATGAGGACCGCTCCCCCACCAGAACGGCGACGCACCACCGAGAGTCCGGCGCGCTGGCAGCGCTCGGTGTCGACGATCCCGTCGGCCTGCCGCGATCCGAGTACCACTGCCGAATCGGTCGGATCGCACCACCACACCGCCGGTACCACCGCATCGGCGCCTCGGAAGGGATCCATCGCGTGGATCTCACCGACCCTTGCCCGAACCGGACGCCAGGCCACCGGCGATCGGGATGAGCCGGACATGGAGATCACGCCTGCGAGCGGCCCTAGGAGCGCGGTCGTGGCTCTTTGGGCAAGCCGAGCACCATCTCACCGATGATGTTGCGCTGGATCTCCGACGAGCCGGCATAGATCGTGCCCGATCGAGCATTGAGGAAGGTCGTGACCCACGAGGCCGTCGAATTGGCCGCTCCCGCATCGTCGGGGCCAAAGACCGAGGGTGGTTCACGCCCCTCGATCAGCATCCCCTGCGCACCATAGATGTGGACCGCCAATTCGGTGACCACGCGATGGTATTCACTCCAATAGAGCTTGCCGATCGCCGCATCGGGACCGGGGAAATGCCCGTTGAGGAACTGGGTCAAGACCCTCAGCGAGTTGTACCGCATGATCTGAACCTTGGAATAGGCCCACGCCAGTTTCTGACGGACGACCGGATCGCCGGCGACGCCGCGCTCCTTGGCCAGAGCGAAGAGCCGGTCGATCTCGGCCTGGAATCGGATCGGCATGGTCGCAGCAGCTTCGCCGCGCTCGAATCCGAGAAGGGACATGGCCACTCGCCATCCCTCGTTGACTCCACCGACGACATTCTCCTTGGGAACGACCACATCGGTGTAGAAGACCTCGTTGAACTCTTCACCACCGGAGATCATCTTGATCGGGCGGACCTCGATGCCCGGCTGGCGCATATCGACCAAGAGGAAGGAAATGCCCTTGTGCTTGGGCGCATCAGGATCGGTGCGAGCCAGGGTGAAGATGTGGTCGGCAAACTGGCCCGCCGATGTCCAGATCTTCTGTCCGTTGAGAATCCACTGATCGCCATCGAGAACCGCTTTTAGCCCAACATTGCCCAAGTCGGATCCAGCGTCGGGCTCGCTATAGCCCTGACACCAGATGTCTTCACCCGACAGGGCGCGAGGCAGATAGTGGCGCTTTTGTTCTTCGGTTCCGTGCATCAACAAGGTGTTGCCGAGCATCAAGATGCCAAAGACATCATTGAGCCCTCCCATGGGCACCCCAGCCCGGGCGAACTCTTCAGCCAGGATGACCTGTTCGGTGGCGGTCAAGCCGGCCCCGCCATATTCGGTTGGCCAACCCGGCGCGAGATATCCGGCTTCATAGAGGGTCTCCCGCCACCGATCCACGAATTCGTTGAACTCCTCCCCTTCGAGCGAGCCCATTCCCGCCCAATCAGCAGGCAGTTTTTCAGCCAAGAAGTCCTGGACCTTTTGGCGATAGACCTCGGTCTCAGGGGAATAGGTTGGATCCATGGGATCACCCTAGTCGGCAGCGATCACCGGCTAAGACCCGCACGACAACCGAGCGATCCAGCCTCAGCCAGCAGGGTTGTCAACACCGTCGCCGGGAGCGGAATCGGGAGAGATAATGCGCACCCGAGCCCCAAGATCAGCATCATCGGTAAGGACTTTGGGTGTCCACACCGATCGGGTTTGACCGGTCGAGCTCTCGTCGTCGGCTCCGTCCCTGGCGATCAGGTCAGCATCGTGAGCCACTGCGGCAGCGCCGACCAGCGGGCCGAGACGCGCCACCCCTCTGACCCTCAGCTCGCCGAGGTGGGCCAAACGGGACCGCTGGTCGAGCTCATGTTGGACGGCGACGAAGAGATCGGGCCCAAGGGCCAGGGGAACCACCCCACCGACCACGATGTCGGACACATCGAACATGGCAGCGATTGAGGCGCACGCCCGAGCCAGCATGATCCCGGTGCGCTCCACGATCGCCGGCGGCGTCCGCCTGAGGTCACGACCGGTGCTCATCTGGATACTCCGGCTCCCCACATAGGCGCTCAAACACCCGACCGCACCACACTGACACTCGACCCCTTCGGGTTCGACGATGATGTGGCCAAATTGGCCAGCGTTCATCATGGTGCCCTGAGCGAGACGTCCCTTGATGATCAAGCCACCATCAACCTCATCAGAAGCGACCAAGGCCGCAACGTTTTGGTCGTTGCGGGAGCGACGGGACGTCTCACCGATCCAGACCTCGGCCAGGGCCAGTCCTCGCCCAGCGGTATCGATCTCTACCGGCAATCCGAACATCTCGCTGAGTTCGCGCCGGAGCGGGAACCCGTGCCATTCGGGAAGACCGAACGGCTTCATCGACCCGGTCGCCCGATCGATCGGCCCCGGACAGGTCACCCCGATCGCTTGGGCGACGACCCCGGTGGAGTTGGCAGCGATCACCCGCCGAACCAGCTGGATCACCGCTGGCCACACATTGCGTTGAGGTGTAGCAATCCGGTCTCGCATCACGATCTGCCCCTCAGCGGTGGCGATGCCAGCCGTCAATCTCGACGGCAAGATATCGAGGGCAAGGAATCCGTTGGCCACCTCCCTGACGGTATCTGGACTGACGCGCGTCCGTCCTCGAGGTGTGAGCGTCTACTCTCAACAGGTGTGAGTGCCTCTCGTTCTTCCACGTTTTCTGATCTGTCCGAGGCGATCATCACGGCGATCGGTCGGGTGGTCCACGGCAAGCAGAGCTCGATCGAGCAGACCCTGATCGCGCTCTTGGCCGACGGTCATCTCCTGATCGAGGACATTCCCGGGGTCGGTAAGACCAGCCTGGCCAAGGCCCTTGCCACCTCGGTTGACTGCACCTGGAAGCGGGTCCAGTTCACTCCTGATCTCTTACCGAGCGACCTGGTGGGGGTCAGCATCTATGACAAGGCAACCAGCCGCTTTCGGTTCCAGCGAGGCCCACTGTTCGCCAATATCGTCCTGGCCGACGAGATCAATCGGGCCTCACCCAAAACCCAGTCCGCCCTGTTGGAGGCGATGGAAGAGCGCCAGGTCACCGCTGATGGCACCACGCGAGCGCTGCAACCGCCCTTCATGGTGATCGCCACCCAAAACCCGATCGAACAAGAGGGCACCTATCGCCTCCCCGAAAGCCAGCTCGATCGCTTTCTCATGCGAATCTCGTTGGGCTATCCCGAGCGTTCAGCCGAACTTGCCATCCTCGATGATCAAGGTGCTGCCCATCGACTGAGCGAGATCGAGCCGGTGGTGTCCGGCGATGAGGTCACCGCGATGATCGCGGCGGTCAGAGGGGTCTTCATCGCCCCAGCCCTCAAGACCTATCTGGTCGACATCGCCGATGCCAGCCGTCGTCATCCAGCGATCGAACTGGGCTTGTCGCCACGGGCATTGCTCCAGCTTGCTGCCGCAGCCCGAGCATTGGCGGCGGTCCGGGGACGAAATTATGTCACCCCCGATGATCTCAAAGAACTGGCGATCCCCGTCTTGGCTCACCGACTGATCTTGCGTTCCTCAAGTGCAGCTCGCACGACCAGCGATGACGTGATCGCCGAGATCCTCGACTCGATTCCGGTGCCGACAACGCGATGATCGCACCGACGGGACCGGGATGGACCGCCCTCGGCGCCGCGGCAACCCTGGGCGTGGTTGGGCGTCTCCTCGCCCTGACCGATCTCTTCATCGTGGCTGCCGGACTGGCGGCCGCCACGATCATCGGGATGGTGATCGTGGCGATTCGACAACCGCGAGTGGCGATCACCCGCCATATCCGTCCCCTCTTGCTCACCGTGGGCCATACCGGACGGGTTGATCTCCGCATCGAGGTGCCCCCGGCCCGCCGCTCCCCTCCGATCGATCTGATCGAGCCGGTTGGCCCCCGTCACAGTGCCCGACTCCATCTCGATTCCTTACCGTCGGGCAAGGATGTCACGGTGAGCTATCAGGTTCCCACTCGGCACCGGGGCCGGGTCTTGATCGGCCCCTTAGTGATCGATCGTGACGACCCGATCGGCCTGGCCCACCATCGCCGGATGGCCCTCGGACGCGACGAGATCCTGGTCGCTCCCCGAGCCGAACTGGTACCGCTCCCCGAGCTTGGCCGCGGCCCTCTTGGTCAACGACTCTTGACCGCGGCCCATCACCGCGGCATCGGCGAGTTTGATGGCCTTCGTGACTACGGGCCCGGCGATGAGCTGCGGATGATCGATTGGAAGGCATCAGCCCGCCATGACGATCTCAAGGTTCGCCTCACCGAGCCACCCCATCTCACCCGATTCATCGTGATCCTCGATCAAGACAGCGATGAACATCCCTTTGAGGTTGCGGTGACCGTGGCCGCCAGCTTGGTGGTGAGCGCTGAACATGGCGGCCTCACCACCCGATTGGTCACCACTGATCATGACCTTTCCGGACCGGACATCGCCGATCGGGCCTTGCGCGCCTTGGCGGTCATCACGCCAAATGGTGAACTTGCCACGATCGAACGAGACCCATCGGAGGGGCTCGGACTGATCGTGGTGATCACCCCATCTTCGCGATCATCAGCCTGGCAAGCCGCTCAACGGGTTACCGACCCGTCCTTGCTCCTGGTGGGTCTGTTCACCGATCCCGACGATCCTGGCGACATCGCCGCTCGATCGGCCGGTGAGTTTGTCGACAACTGGTGTCGCCTGGTCGGACAGGAGGCGTGATGACCAGCCGTCGATTCCACGAGCTGGCAGCGTCGGGCTATCTGATCGTCTTCCACCTGGTGGTGGCGGCCTTCTTGCTGCGGGTCTTCGATGACACAGAGATGTTTCGCTCGATGGCGACCCTGATCGTGGTCGGCCATCTGGTCACCGCACTCATGCGTCTGTCCCCCTTGCCCTCATGGCTCTCGATCCTGACGTCGGCACTCTCGGTCGCCTGGCTCTCGGTTCTGACCGTCTCACCGGCGACGACCTGGTGGACCCTGCCAACCGCTGCTACCTGGCACGACTGGGTCAGTGATCTTCGGGCCTTGCCAGATGAGCTCTATGCGGTGACGCCACCGGTGGCCTTCGATGCTGGATGGGCTGTGGTGGCGACCCTTGCCATCGCCCTGGCTGTCGTGGTCAGCGATGGGTTGGCCTTTCGGGCTCGCGCCAAGGTCGAACCCCTGGTGCCCGGCCTGACCATCGTGGTCGTCGTCATCGCCTTGGGCATCGCCGATCACCGCCCCATCCTGCCGATCGTTTTGGTGTTTGTCTCGGTGATCACGATCGCTGGCTTGAGGTGGTTCCACGCCACCGAGCACCTCGATCGAACCACATCCCAGGGTTCCCGGTCGTGGACACCGATCGCGATCATCGCCACCGCTTCCGCGGTCGCTGCACTGGCCGGCGTGGTCGGCCCTCGTCTTCCCGGAGCTCAAGCTGGACCGATTCTCAACACCAGCGGAGAGGCCACCCAGCGTGTCACCAGGATCGCCTCCCCCCTGGTCGACATCCGTTCTCGCCTCACCGAGCGCCAGGACCGTGAGGTCTTCCAGGTCATCTCCGCCCAGCCGGCCTATTGGCGTTTGACCACCCTGTCGGAGTTCGATGGCTCAACCTTCCAACTGGCCGAAGAATCGATCGAGGAGATCGGTGATGCCCAACTCTCCCCCGAGGACATCTTCGCCCACACCGTCACCATCGTGGACCTACCGGGCCATCTGGTCCCGGTGGCAGCTGAACCTCGTCAAGCGTCAGGCCAAGGGGCTGACGGCTCAGTGATGGTCAGGCAGGGGGCCGATACCGGAGCCTTCGTGGTGACCGAACGAACCCTCAAGCCCGGAGATGTGTTCACCCTGGTGTCCCAACGGCCGGCTCTCGATCCTGACCGTCTTCGTTCCGTCGGATCGGCAAACCCACCCTTGTCGACCTCGCTCGACCTCCCTTCGGATCTTCCCCCATCGGTGGTCACGCTCACTCGGGAGCTGGTGGCTGACGCCCCGACCGGCTATGACGCTGCGCTGGCGCTTCAGAACTGGTTCCGATCGGAGTTCGAGTACAGCCTGACGGTTGAACCCGGCCACGACATCGACGCGATCACCACCTTTCTCGACGAGCGGGTGGGATATTGCGAACAGTTCGCGGTGACCTATGCGGCGATGGCCCGAACCGTGGGCCTGCCGTCGCGCGTCGCCGTGGGCTATACCTCCGGTGACCGTGACGAGGCCGGGGTGTACCACGTCAAAGAACTCCACGCCCACGCCTGGCCTGAGATTTGGTTTGACGATGTGGGCTGGGTTCCCTTTGAGCCCACGCCAGGACGCGGTGATTCCACGACCAGCACCCACACCGGAGTTGAACCAGCGCAGGCCACCGGTGAGCCGAGCACGACCATCCCGGTCACCATTCCCGTTCAAGAATCCGGCGACAACACTCCCCGGTCGACGCTGACCCCGGCCGCTCCGAGCGGGCCACCACCGTCTCCGGCTCCATCGCCACCTCCCTCTCATCGCCGACTGTGGTGGTCGATCCTGGGGTTTGGCATTGTGGCCATCGCGGTGATGGCACCCGAAGCGCTACGACGGATGAATCGGTCCCGACATGCTCGCCGCTCACCATCAGATCGAATCGAACGAGACTGGACCCGGGCTCTACGCTCATTGAACGCCGTTGGAATGATCGCCGATCCATCGATGACCCCGGCTGAAATCGCTGCATCAACCGGGGTGCAGTTTCCTTCAGCCCATCCCCTGATGGTCGATCTTGCCGCGATCGTTGAACGCCATCTCTTCGGCCCTAACTCACCTCAACGAGACCAGACGCTGGCCTCGCTCGCCGATACCGCTGACACGATCACCGACAAGATCGACAGTCTGGTCGCGGCCACCCTGACCCGATCCGACCGGCTACGCCGCTATCTCACCGAGTGGAATTAGCGAGGTTCATGGTTGCCGGGTGCGGTCGGCCCAGAACGACGCATCGCTCCGGTCAACCACGCGGTCACCGGCAAGGTGCCAAGACGATCTCGGCTGATGATCCGGACCTCGTTTTCGACCAAGAGCCCCAGAACGAGCACCCCGACGAAGATCACGAACGCCAGCCAATAGCTCACGGTCAGGCCGATGATGGTCAGGATCACACCGCCGATCAGCCCGACGATCAAGAGGACCAGGCGACGGGGTGATACCCGATAGCCCTGGCGAGCGAACGCTGCTGATCCGAGTTCTTCTTCGATCTCACGAAGGATCCGTTTTTCGTTCTCTGACAGTGGCATGCAGCTCCATCTTTTCACGTTTGGGTGTCAGCCTCAACGCACACCCGCGGATTATGTCGCCCCCAACACCGGCACTCAGCCATCGGGACGTTCACCGGGCTGGTCTGGCCCCCATTGTTGGGCTCCTCGCCGGACCACCTTGAGTCCGGCACGGGTCACCGCACTGGCCGGGCCGATCGAGTCGGGGCCGAACCGGTCACGGATCTCATCGACCGTGGTGGCGGTGGTCGATGAGGTGTCGTCCTCAAACAAGCTGAGCTGGTGGGTTGGTTCAACCAGCTGGCTTGCTGCAACCCCGATCAGACGGATGCCAACACTGATGTCGAGATCATCAAGGAAGGGGGCCAAGGCCGCCACGATCACTTCGGTGGTGTCAGCAGGATCGTCAAGGGTGATCGAACGGGTGATGGTGTGGAAGCCCGAATACCGCACCTTGAGGGTGAGGGAACGCCCGGCAACCCCAGCGCGTCGCAGGCGAGAAGCAACCCCATCGGCGAGGCGGACAAGTTGGTGCGCCACCTGGTCGCCGTCGACCAAATCATCGGCATAGGTCTCTTCGTGACTGATCGATTTGGCCCCACCACCGGTTGACACCGGTCGGTGATCGATCCCCCGGGACAAGGCCGAGAGGTGACGCCCGTGGGCCCGACCGAGGGCCCTGATGATCACCCTCTCGTCCAGGGCGGCAAGGTCGCCGATCGTGACGATGCCGAGGCGTTCCAGCTTGACCAGGGTGGCGGGGCCAACACCCCACAGTCGCTTGACCGGCAAGGGGTGCAAGAAGTCGAGTTCGGTCCCGGGCTCGATCACCATGATCCCCTTGCCGGGCTGCACCCCGGTTGATGTGGCCCGTGGTTTGGCTTCGACCGATGCCATCTTGGCCAGAAATTTGTTGGGGGCGACACCGACCGAGCAAGCCAGCTCCACCGATTCGGCGATATCGCGTCGGATCTGATGGGCGATCTCGACCCCATCACCAAACAGTCGCCTCGACCCGCTCACATCCAAGAAGGCTTCATCCAGTGAGAGGGGTTCAACCAAGGGGGTGTAGGTCTCAAATACCGCTCGAACCTGTCTGCTGACGTCGGCATAGAGCTCATAGTCCCCAGGAAGGAACACCGCGCTGGGGCAACGTCGGCGCGCCACCGCCGAGGGCAGCGCCGAATGCACCCCATAGCGACGAGCTTCATAGGAGGCCGCAGCGACCACCCCACGGCGGCCGGTTCCGCCGACGACAACTGGCCGACCGACGAGTTCGGGCCGACGACGCAGCTCGACGCTGACGAAGAACGCATCCATATCGACATGGAGAATGGTGCGCCGTGTCACATCTTGACCCTAGATCGCTTTGACGTGGTCGGTGGGTCTGTAGCCTCAATCGACGTGAAGGCCAACGCGTCCTGGGATACCCAAACGCTGCCCCAGGGCGAAGCAAAGAGAAAAGCGGTACGCGAGATGTTCGATGCCATCGCCCCGCGCTATGACTTTGTCAACCGGGTGATGACCTTCGGGCTCGATCGTCGGTGGCGGCGGACCACGGTCCGGGATTTGGCTTTGCCGATCGGTTCAGTGGTCATCGATCTGGCGTCGGGAACTGGCGATCTCTGCGTTGACCTGCGTGAAGCTGGCCTGACTCCGATCTCGATCGATCTCTCGTATGGCATGTTGGCTGCCGATCATTCCGGGGCTCCTCGGGTCCAGGCTGACATATTGCGGCTGCCGGTGCCCGACCACTCGGTCGACGGTGTCACCTGCGGATTTGCTCTGCGCAACCTGGTCGACCTGGGAGCGTTTTTCAACGAATTGGCCCGGGTTGTCCGGCCTGGTGGACGGATCGCCCTGCTCGATGTTGGCGTACCGACCAACCCTCTGATCCGGTGGGGCAATGAGATCTATTTCGGCAAGGTGGTCGCCAAGATCGGAGCCGTGTTTTCGGATCGGGCCGCGTACAGCTATCTGCCTCGGAGCGTCGCCTATCTGCCCGAGCCGGAGACCATGCTCAAGATGTTGCGTCAGGTGGGCTTCGGCAATGCTCGCCATCTGGTGATGACCGGCGGCATCGTCCAGCAGCTCACCGGAACTCGGGATTGATGCGAGCGGTCACCGTCCCCTACGTCGGTGAGCTGAACCTGACCGATGTTGCCCGCGGTGATGGTTATCTCTTTGTGCGCGAGGGAGTGGGCATCGCCGGACGTGGAGTGGCGGCTCGGGTGCCGATCGATGAAGCGGTCGAATTTCTAGCTGCCATCGATCATCACGATCGGGTGGGCGAAACACCAGGACCGATCGCCATCGGAGCTGTGCCGTTCTTGCCTGGTTCATCTGCTGATCTGATCATTCCCGCAGTGATGGTCGGGCGTGATGCCAGTGGTCGGCAGTGGACCACCACGATCGACGACATCCCGCTCGACTCGGTGAGCTCGCCAACCCATCCGACACCGACGAGTCGATCGTGGACGATCGGTTCCGATATCGACATCGATCACTATCTCACAGCGGTGATGACTGCCCGTGATGAAGTCGCTGCTGGCAATCTACGAAAAGCAGTCATCGCCCGCCCCATTCGGGTCTCCGCCGATGGACCGATCGACCTCCATGCAGTCTTACGACGACTGGAAGCCACTTTTCGGACCAGCTATCGATTCTCGATCGATGGCTTTATCGGTGCCTCGCCCGAGCTCTTGGTCTCGGTGAACGGCACCGCTGTCTCGTCGTTTCCCTTGGCAGGCACCACCCGCACCACTGGCGATGATGAGCTTGATGCTCGCCTGGCAGCTGAGCTGCATCGCAGTCCCAAGAACCGGATCGAACATGCAGCAGCGATCGAGATGGTGCGCGACACCTTGCTGCCCTATTGCAGCTATCTCGATTGGACACCCAGCCCCGAAATCGTCAAGGTCGCCAATGTTCAACACTTGGGCTCGCGAGCTGAGGGGATGCTGTCGCGTCCCACCGCGACGGTCATCGACCTAGTGCGAGCGCTCCAACCGACTCCAGCGGTTGGTGGCTATCCACGCGACGATGCGATCGAGGTCATCCGGCGAGTGGAAGGGTTTGAACGCGGCCTCTATGGAGGCGCGGTCGGCTGGTGTGATGGTTCGGGCAATGGGACCTGGGCGGTGTCGTTGCGCTGTGCTGAGTTCAGCGATGATCGCTGTTCAGCCCGCTTGGTGGCCGGCGGCGGCATCGTGGCCGATAGTGCTCCTGTGGAGGAGCTCGCTGAGACCCAGGCCAAGTTCCAAGCCATGTTGGGCGCGATTGTCCGCCCCTAGATCCGATCACTCGTCGCCAATTTCCACTGCCCTATCGCCGGTTCTTTAAGGATGCACCCCGCAGCTAGCAAGCTCACGCGATTCTTGGCACCCCTCATTGGGGTGCCAACAACCATTCACACGTCTCTCACGATGTCCCTGCTCTCCAGCAGCACATCGCGCTGATGTTTAGGTATTTTCGCACATCACATAGGTGCTCTGCGCAAAGTTCGATGTACAACTATCAACCCCACTACCACCATGCAAATACCCAAACACCGCCGGCGTTGACACATCTTCAATCGTGTCCGCACCACGACCACCATACGAATAATCCCGACCACGAGCACCCTTCAACACATCACGCCCATCATTCCCATACAACACATCAGAACCAGAACCACCATACAACCCATCATTACCCCTACCACCATACAACTTGTCATTACCACCACCACCATACAACGCATCAGACTGCCAATGCCCCCTCATCACATCATCACCAGCCTCACCATACATCGTATCCGCACCAGTACCACCAAACAAGTTATCAGCTCCATCACCACCCCACATCACATCTGCACCAGGATTCCCAACCATCTCATCATCACCTGAACCACCGAGCACACGGTCGGCACCACCACCACCATACAGCTCATCATCACCGTCCCAGCCTGCGACGAAGTCATCGCCCGCATTACCGCTCAACACATCATCACCATCTTCGCCGATCATATAATCATTACCGCTCCCACCATACAACGTATCATCACCATCATCGCCATACAGAGTGTCATCATCTAGTCCACCGAACAATGTATCATCACCCTCCAACCCATCTAAATAATCATCACCAGATCCCCCATACAACCGATCATCATCACCCTGACCACTGCTACCGGGATACTCGTCACACTCCTCATATTCACAACGGCCATACAGGTTATCGTTGCCGTTGTTCCCACTCAACACATCATTCCCATACCCACCAACAAGAACATCATCACCATCACCACCATACAGCTCATCGTCATTGTAGTAACCGTATAACTCATCATCACCGCTGCCACCTTTCAACACATCATTGCCAGAGTATCCATCTAGCACGTCACTACCGTCACCGCCGTCTAAGTAGTCATTACCAAAGTAACCAACTATCCGATCATTTCCAGCGCCACCATACAGCAAGTCATTCCCATCCCCACCAAACATGCTATCGGCCCCATCACCACCATCCACATAGTCATCACCATCGTCAACACAAACGATATCGTCACCTTCACCAGCGTAAACCGTGTCATTTCCACGACGCGCATAGATGACATCATCGCCCGCTGTCCCATAGATAACATCATCACCATCAGTACCCACAATCGTCGCAACCTCACCAGAGCAAATGTATTGATCCGCTGTCGCGGGCGATGACACCGCCCCAACACCCAACAACAATCCCCCAACCACGATCGAACGCAACACCACACGTGTGCTCATGACATCGCCCTTTCACTAGGCATCCATAACGTTACCACATGGTAACACCACCCTCGCACACCAAGCAAACCACCAACAAACGAGCGCCCACCCAACAGCACACACGATCGTTCGCACCCCACATCGAGATACCAACAACCACTCACATGTCTCTCACGATGCCCCCCGCTCGTCAGCAGTACATCATGTGGATGTTTAGGTGTTTTCGCACCTCACGTAGGTGCTCTGCGCATAATTCGATGTACAACTATCAACCCCGCTGCCACCATGTAAATACCCAAACACCGCCGGCGTTGACACATCTTCAATCGTGTCCGCACCACGACCACCATATAGCCGATCACTTCCACCATCACCATAAAGGTAGTCTTCTCCCCGGCGACCATAGATGACATCATCGCCGTCATCACCATAAATCACATCATTACCTTTGCCGCCATACATCTTATCATCACCTAGGCCGCCAACCATCGTGTCAGGCTGCCAATGCCCATTCATCACATCATCACCAGCGCCACCATCCATCTCATCCGCACCAGTACCACCAAACAAGTCGTCATTACCATCGCCACCATACATCTCATCTGTGCCAGGATTACCCACGATCTTGTCATTACCCGAATCACCCCACATCTGGTCGTTTCCGCCACCGCCATACATCTCATCATCACCCCAACTACCGACCGCATAATCGTTACCACTATTCCCGCTTAACACATCATCACCGCCTTCGCCATGCAGAGCATCATCACCGCTCCCACCATACAACGTGTCATCACCATCATCGCCCCAAAGCGCGTCGTCATCCAACCCACCAAACAACACATCATCACCCTCCAGTCCATCTAAATAGTCATCGCCACTGCCACCATACAGACGATCAGTATCCACACGACCGTCATAGTTGTCACACTCACTGTATTCGCAACGACCATACAGAGCATCCCGTCCGTTGCCCCCACTCAACACATCATTCCCATACCCACCAACAATAACATCATCACCACTACCACCATACAACCTATCGTCACCATCGTAACCCCCTAACACATCATCATCGTTGCCACCGGCAATATAGTCAACACCATCACCACCATATAAACTATCATCACCGTCGCCACCGCAAACACGATCATTACCTCCACCAGCGTATACCGTGTCATTTCCACCACCGGTATGGATGACGTCATTTCCGGCTGTCCCATACAACGTGTCGTTACCATTGGTACCCACAATCGTCGCAACCTGACCATAACAGTAGACATCATCAGCTGCCGCAGCCGGCGACGACACCGCCCCAACACCCAACAACAACCCCCCAATCACCATCGAACGGAACACCGCAGCTGCGCCCATGACATCGCCCCCCACTGGAAATATCGGAATAATATATATTAGCAGAACCGCTATACGCGAGTCAATCGCAGCAAAAGCATAATGTCTATTCGCCTCAAGCTATCTGAGTTGTCACCAAGTCGATAGCCGCTCAACTCTTACTACGCAAATTCAGCGCGTTGTGCGTTTAACGGATAGGCACCACGTCGTCATTACCAGCGAATAACCCGAGCTCCGATGTAGTGCGACACGTTCTCAAGCCGCCACGATCACCGGCAAGAGAATTCTCGACATTGCTGCGGTACGGCCAATCGATTCCCCCGGTGACCATACACATCGTCGTTACCAAACACCCGAAGCCTCCCCTGAATCGACACATCGTGTCCGCACCGTCAGCGCCACGGCGCTCGACCGCGGCAACGTGGTTCGGACGGGCACGAGTGAACAGCGAGCTTGCGTCCACCACAAGACACCTTGGAGACCAGCGCCTAATCGGTAATCGACCGGCGGGTAGTGAGAGTGTCGTGGACAGCTTGAACAAGACACCGATGGCTGGTCACATTGGCGGCTCGATCGCTCACCACCCTGGTCACCGAGGGGCCAGGTGTGTGCAACCGATCAATCAGCTCATCGCGAGTGTTGACGGTGGTCGCATCGATCCGATGAGCCCGAGCAAGGGAGATGATGTCGGTTCCATGGGGCGTCCCAAAGAGCTCTTCAAACCGGCTGCGATTGAGATGGGTGGCCTGGGGCAGGAAGGAAAAGATGCCTCCGCCCCCATTGTCGATCACCACAATGCGCAGATCGACTCCCCGATCGGTCAGCGCCAACAAGGCGTTCGCATCGTGAAGGAAGGCCAGATCGCCGATCAGAACAGCCACCGACCGACCGACCAGGGCTCGCCCCACCGCGGTAGACACCACCCCATCGATTCCGTTTGCTCCCCGGTTGGCATGAGCCCGAGCTCGACGACCCCCGAACCATTCGATGTCCCGAACCGGCATTGACGATGACACCACCAGGTCGACATCGTCGGGCAGGGTGTCAGCGACCAGGCGAGCGATCGCTGGTTCGGATAGATCCCCTTGGCTGAGCAAGTCAGCAAGTACGCCCTCGGCGACCTGATCGGCGGTTATCCAGCCATCGAGCCATGACCGATCTGATGAACCCATCCATCCTTCAAGATCAGCGAGCTCAGCGGTGACGACCACATTGCGCTCTGGGTCGACCGTCCCCGGGCCGCCGATCTGGATGACCGGGACCGGCTCGCTCCACTGAGAGATCACCTTCGAAGCCGGAGCGCGACCAACCCGAACCACCAGGTCGGGAATCTGGTGCTGGGCGAAGCAGGGCTCTCGCACCAGAGCATCAGCGGTGACGACCGCCTGGGGATGCCCGCGCAGCCCCGACAACGGATCAGCCAGGATCGGCCACCGAAGACGTTCGGCGAGGGCCCCGAGCTCGTTTGGGTCCACCCCTGACCGACCTCCAGCCACGATGATCCCCCGCTGGGTATCGGCATACCGACCGAGATCGATCGCCGGTCTGGCGGTCGACACCGACGAAACCGATGTGAGCGGCGGAGGAAGATGACCGACCGTGCCCACCAGGGGTTCCCGGAACGGCAGATTGAGATGGGCTGGACCGTCGACAGCGAGTTGGGCGGCCTGCCGAGCAAGCGGCCGCCACGAGGCTGGATCGGCCTCATCAGGTGGTGGCACATCGCAAAACCAGCGCACTGCTGAGCCATAGAGCTCGATCTGATCGATCGTTTGTGGTGAACCGATCCCTCTCAGTTCCGGTGGCCGATCGGCAGTACAGACCAGGATCGGCACATTGGAGAGATCAGCTTCGACGACAGCAGGAAGATAATTGGCTGCTGCGGTGCCACTCGTGCAGATCAGCAGGGCTGGTGTTTCATCCAATCCAATGCCCAGGGCCACAAACCCAGCGGAACGCTCATCGAGGACGATATGGGTCGTCATCTCATCGCGTTCGGCCGCAGCGATCGCCAATGGCGTACTGCGTGATCCGGGAGAGATCACCGCATGGCGAAGTCCCTGGGCGATCCACTCGTCCACCAGGGTCGCACAAGCGGTGGCATTGGCGTTACCGATCGCGCTCATCACCCTCTCCTCGATCTGTCTCGGTGTCGAATCACCGTCTTGACGATAGGCCCCCGCGGCCGGTTCGATCGCGTCTTATGCTGGCCAGATGACCCCTGTGCCGGCCGACGAGCATCTGGTCTTGCTCCACGGGTTCACCCAAACCCACCGTCATTGGCACCACACCGCCAGCCTGATCACCAAGGCGATCACTCCGCCACCGCGCCTGACCTTTGTCGATCTGGCCGGTCATGGGCTGTCGAGCGACGATCGGCCTGCCGACATCGTCGAGCTTGCCGGCCCGGTGATCGAACTGGCCGGACCCGGCACCTATGTGGGCTATTCGATGGGAGGACGGGTCGCCCTGACCGCGGCGGTCCAGCACCCCGGTTCGATCAAACGTCTGGTGGTGATCGGGGCCACCGCTGGGCTGGACACCCCTGATGAACGCCACCAGCGAATCGCCCACGACGATGCACTGGCCAACCAGGTCGTAGCTGAGGGGGTTGATGCCTTCCTCGATCGCTGGCTGACTGCTCCCCTCTTTGCCGGCTTGCCGCCCGACCCAACCGGCGATATCGAACGCCGACGCAATACCGAGGCCGGTCTGGCCCACAGCCTGCGCTCGTATGGCACTGGCACCATGACGCCATTGTGGGATCGGCTTGGCGAGGTAGAGATCCCGGTCCTGGTTCTCGCCGGCGAACATGACAACAAGTTCACCGCGCTCGGCCAACGCCTCGCTCAACATCTGCCGTCAGCCACCTTCGACACGATCGCCGATGCCGGACACGCTGCCCATCTTGAACAGCCAGTAGCAACGGCAACCCGGATCGTCACATGGCTGACGACGACCGCCCGGGGATCATCACAGCGTTGAGACCACCAAGCCCACAGTCAAGAGCGCGCCATACACCAGTTGGGTCATGCCGGTAGCGGCAAGAACTGGGACCAGATCGCTCCCCGTATCACCACGTCGGACCGCTCTGATCGGTCGCCAGGCAATCACCAGCGAGATCGCCGCCAACGCCGCCCAGGGCCGCATGAACGCGCTGACCACCGCCATCATGACCGCACCGACGATAAGGCCGACGAAGACCGCTCGAGCCCGACGATCACCGAGGCGAACCGCCAAGGTCATCTTGCCGGTCTCTCGATCAGTGGGGATGTCGCGCAAATTATTGATCATCAGCAAGGCACAGGCGAGCAGGCCCACCCCCACCGATGCAGGCCAGACCACCCCGGGAAGGGCTTCGATAGCCAAGAACGTGGTGCCGACGGTGGCGACCAGTCCGAAAAAGACAAAGACAAAGACTTCGCCGAGTCCGAGATAGCCATAGGGCTTGGGTCCGCCGGTATATCCCCACGCTGCCAAGATCGCCACCACACCGATCGCCACCAGCCACCAGGAGGTTGCTGCGGCAGCGATCATTCCGATCACCCCGGCAAGAGCGAGGGCAGAGATCGCCGCGATCTTGACCGATCTGGGCGATGCGGTTCGCGACGCGACCAATCGCATCGGACCGACACGATCATCATCGGTGCCTCGAACCCCATCGCTGTAGTCGTTGGCGTAATTGACCCCGATCTGGAGGAGGAGCGAAATCGCCAGCGCGGCGATCACCCGCCACCAGACCACCGCAGCACCCTCGTATCCCACGGCAGCACCGGCACCAACGGCGACCGGCACCACGGCAGCGGGCAGGGTCCGGGGCCGAGCACCAGCGATCCAATCAGCGAGACGAGGGGTAGGCGTGTTCGACATGTGCCCGCCATGATGGAGGCCGTGACGAGGCTTTCCCACCCTGGGATCAACAATTCGGCTCCGGAACCCGCCAATCGGTGATAAGAGAGACTGGTGCGCGAGCTCCTTGCCCTCGATCTTCCTGGCGGACCAGCCTTTGTTGCCGCGCTCGTACGAGCCTGGGATGACGGCGACGCGATCTTGCCGATCGATCAGCGTCTTCCCCGATCGGCCAAAGCCGAGCTTCTTGCCCGCATGGGAGCAACCCGAGTGGTCGAACCGGCTGGCACCACCCGACTCTCCGGTGGATGGCCAATCGAGCCGGGCGATGCCCTCGTGGTGGCCACCAGTGGCTCGACCGGCACCCCAAAGGGCGTGATCCTGACCCATGATGCGGTCGCGGCATCCGCCGAGGCGACCTCTCAACGCCTTGGGGTTGGCCCTGATGACCACTGGCTGGCGTGTTTGCCCCTCTCCCATGTGGGTGGATTGTCGGTGATCACACGAGCCCTCCACACCGGAACTCCGCTCACTGTGCATCCTGGCTTTGATCACCAAGCGGTGATGGCCAGTGGGGCCACCATGGTGTCCTTGGTGGCCACCACACTGGCCCGGATCGATCCCAGCGTGTTTCGCACCATCGTGATCGGGGGATCTCGCCCACCAGCCGAGCGCCCACCCAACTCGGTGGCCACCTATGGGATGACCGAAACCGGCAGCGGGGTCGTCTATGACGGGATGCCCCTTAAGGGGGTCAAGGTGCGCATCGTCGATGGACTCATCGAGCTGAACGGCCCCATGCTGTTGCGGGGCTATCGCGACGGCACCACCCCAATCGACGCTGATGGCTGGTTGTCCACCGGCGATCTCGGACACCTCGACGACGACGGCGGTCTCCGGGTTGAGGGGCGAGCTGCCGATCTGATCATCACCGGCGGCGAAAACGTGTGGCCTGAACCGGTCGAAGAGGCGATCCGCACCGAAGTGGGTGTCGCCGATGTCGCGGTCGTCGGCCGCGCCGATCCCGAATGGGGCCATGCGGTCACCGCGGTCATCGTGCCGGTCGATCCCTCGATGCCACCCTCGCTCGACGCGATCCGCAACGGGGTGAAAGCTGTGCTTCCCGCCTATTGCGCTCCTCGCCGAATCGAATATGTCCGCGCCTTGCCCCGTACCGGATTGGGCAAATTACGCCGTCACGAAATCCCCGACGGGTCGTCGGCTGGCTCATCGGAACCGTTGGATTGACGGTTCTTGTTGCGCCGCAGCCTCGATGACCACTCGGTCGGGGGTTCGTCATCGGTCTCGTCGGGAGGTGGCGGCGGTAGCTGGTGGACCCGGACCTTGCGCACCCGGCGCCCTTCCACCTTGACCGCAGTAAAGCGGAACCCACCACACTCGAGCTCATCGCCGACTTCGACCACCTGGCCGAGGGTGCCAAACATCAAGCCGCCGATCGTGTCCCAGTCATCGTCGGGAAGGTCGCTCTCGGTCAACTCGTTGAGCTCATCGATCAAGAGGCCACCGTCGACGATGAGATCACCATTGTCGAGGTATTCAACATCGTGGTCTTCGGTGTCGTATTCGTCGATGATTTCGCCGACCAGTTCTTCGAGACAGTCTTCGAGGGTGGCCAACCCTTCGATGTCGCCATATTCGTCGGCCACGATCACCATGTGATACTTGTCGGCCTGCATCTCGCGCATCAGGGTCGCTACCGGCTTGGTTTCGGGAACGAACGAGACCGGACGGAGCAGGCTGTGGACCGAGTCACCGCCATGGTGGTCTCGTTCGGCTCGAATCAGGTCTTTGGCATTGGCGATCCCGACGATGTCATTATCGTCGGGATTGAAGACCGGAAGACGACTAAACCCGTGTTCGATGGCCAGGTCAAGGGCTTCGGACACCGTCGCCTGATGGGGAACGATCACCATGTCGGGGCGCGGCACCATGATCTCGCGCGCCACGGTGTCACCGAATTCGATAATGCTCTCGATCAGCTCACGTTCTTCATGTTCGATGACCTCATCTTCGGCAGCTGCTTCGACAATGCCTAAGAGTTCTTGCTCGCTGACGAAAGGCCCTTGCTTGAGCCCCTTGCCCGGCAAGAGCACATTGGCGAGCCCGATCAGGCCGCGCGACACCAGACGTAGGGGTGGGAAGGAGATCAGCCAGGCAGTCGGCCGAGCCAGCATGAGTGCTGCCCGATCGCTATTGAGGAGGGCCCACGTCTTGGGCATCGATTCGGCAAAGACAAAGAACACCAGCACATTGATGATGAAGACACCCACCACACCCAAGGGGCCAAAGAAGCGCGCCGCCACGATCGAGCTCAAGAAGGCTTGTGCGGTTTGCAAGGTGGTGACCGTCACCAGGAGGGGGTTGACAAACCGCTCGGGCTGGTCGACAAGTTCGACCAAGACCTCAGCTGCTCGCGTCTTGTGCTCGTCGGCCAGGGCCCGGGCCTTCACCCTGGTGGTCCGGCTCAGCGCGGTTTCGGCTGCTGCCATCCCCACCAAAGCGATGAGGATGAGGGCGATTGCCACGCACAGCAAGATGTCGTTGGTAGTCATCAATCCTGTTCCTGTCGAAAACCTGGTGGCACTGGACCGTTCCAATGCCATTCAGAAAGAAGTTCGCGCTCTCGGCCTCTCATCACCGCGGTCTCGGCGGGATCGGCATGGTCGTAGCCAACCAGATGGAGACAGCCGTGGACGACGAGGAGAGCGATCTCGTCATCGAGGGTGCCGGCGTGGTCCGGTGCCTGGTCGTGAGCCACCGAGGGGCAGATCACCACATCACCGATCAAGGCAGGTTCATCACCGATCGTTGGCGCTTCGGAGGTGTCGAGGGGGAAGGACAAGACATCGGTAGGACCGCTACCACCGAGATAACGCTCCTTCAATGCAGCGATCTCGTCGCGGTCGATAAAGGTCAAGGTCATCTCCCCCACCGCGCCTTCGGCAGCCAGGGCATGACCGGCAAGGCGAGCCCAACGGTCGAGGTCAACAGCGACCTCATCTTGGGCGTTGGCCACAACGATATGGGGAGGGGCGGCCTCCCCGGTGGGACTGTAAGGGTCAGCCATGACCGGAATCGCTCCGTTCGTAGGCGGCCACGATGTCGGCCACGATCTGGTGACGAACCACATCGGCAGCGGTGAGATGGACAAAGTCGAGTCCATTCACCCCACGCAGGATTCGTTCCAGTCCTCGGATTCCGCTTCGTCCATCGGCGACATCCACCTGGGTGGCATCGCCGGTGACAACAACCTTGGACCCGAACCCGATACGGGTCAAGAACATCTTCATCTGTTCTGGGGTCGTGTTCTGAGCCTCATCCAAGATGATGAAACTGTTGTTGAGGGTGCGTCCGCGCATAAAGGCCAGCGGGGCCACCTCGACGATGCCTTGCTCCACCAAACGAGCAGCTCCTTCAGGATCGACCATGTCGTAGAGGGCATCGTAGAGAGGCCGCAGATAGGGATCGATCTTGGCCATCAGATCCCCGGGCAGGAATCCCAACCGTTCCCCAGCTTCAACCGCTGGACGGGTCAGGATGATCCGCTTGACCTGCTTGGCCTGGAGGGCTTGAACGGCCATCGCCACCGCCAACCACGACTTGCCGGTTCCTGCCGGACCGATGCCGAAGGTGATGATGTTCTTGGCGATGGCATCGACATAGCGCTTTTGACCGGCGGTCTTGGGTCGAACGTGGCGTCCTTTGGCTCCTTTGAGCACCTCGTGGGTCAGGATCTCGGTGGGTTTCTCATCGGCGATCACCATGGCGATCGCCTGATCGACGCTGCGATCATCGAGTGAATGGCCGCGTTCCACCAAGCCGACCAGTTCGGTGATGAGCCGCCCAACACGGACATGGTCACCACCCTCAATGATGACCTCATTGCCTCGTACCACGATCGAGCTCGACGAGAATCGGTCTTCAATCCGACGCAGATAGCGGTCGCGCTCGCCCAAGAGTGGGGTCATCAGGTGAGCGGCGGGCACCACCACCGTGGTCGACATGGCCGGAGATCGAGAGTCGGAGAACGTGTCAGAACTGGTCATGGGTCCTTGGGGCGCAACAGGGCACTCTCCCACGGTAGCGGCCTCAAGCCCTATCGAGGCATACCCCACATCGGCGGCCCCGTTCACTGAACAGGACCGCCGACAAGGTGGAGGTGGCGCCGGGAATCGAACCCGGGTACACGGCTTTGCAGGCCGTTGCCTCAGCCACTCGGCCACGCCACCACAAGTTTTCACTCTATCGGCGGTGATCAGGAGTTTTGTCACCTGAGATGACACGAATGATCTGGTGAGATGACACGAATGATCTGGTTGGTCGTGACACACTGGGGCCGTGCGTCCACACCGACCTCGCCAGGCTCTCATCATCGTCGCCGTCGTCTCAGCATTGATGGCCTGCCAACCAGCCGACGAGGACGAGGCCACCGCCGACTGTCGCACCATCGTGGCCGAAGCAGCCGCGGCCCGTGATGTCGATGACACGATCCGTCTCCTCGACAAGGCCCTCCTCCTGTGTCCCTCGTTCGAGGTGATGGCCGCTGAACTCGATGCCCATCCGGGAATCGTGGGCTATTCGAGCGAAGGATTCATCAGGAACCGGTGTGCCAGCATCGATGCCCAACGCGCCGCATCAGCGCTCACCTGTGACCGGGTCACCGTTCCCTCGACCTCGGCACCGGTCGTCACCACAGCACCGGTGGAATACTCCGGCCTGACCATGGATGACCGCACCGTGACCTTGACCCCCGATGACGGCATCACCTTTGTGGGCGATCTTCCAGCAGAGATCCAGAACAATCTCGATGCCTGGACCACCCAAGGCTGCGATGGGATTGTGGCTCGACGCGACCGGTGGGCTGCCGAGGTCGAAGCTGGCCGGGGAGGCGATGCCGTTTCGGTCTATGCCCGCCATGCCGACCATCTGGTCGACTATGGCGATTGTTGACCGCGAACGCGGTCAACAATCTCTACCCAGCGATCATCTGGACGATGATCCAGAACAGCACCACAGCGACCACTACCACCGCGGCCCACTGGAGCGCTGGGGTAAAGATCGGGTCACGAGCGACCCCTCGCCTCCTCGCTCGAGTGGGGCGCCCCTTCGGCGCTGTGGTGCCCTTCTTAGCCATCACCGCTCACCTTAATCAGATCCCAACCCACCTTCATCTCGGAGTGCTCAGAGGCCGAGTTTGAACCACCGCTGCCCACACCTGATCACCCGTAGTAGTAGCCAGACGCCGCCGCCAATCCTCGATCGCACGACACCCCGAGAATCCTGGTGTCGAACGACCCGGTTTGCCCAGGCGGAATGTCATAGTTGTTGATCATCGTGGTCTCGATACCAACAAAGCTGCCCTCAGCGTCAAAACACGCCATCGTGATCGTCATCGGTCCATCGACGGTGGCATCCGTCTGGTTTTCGACGGTGCCAAGAAGGTACGAATCGGCCTGGTTGACTTCGATCACCTTCAGACCAGGGGAACGTCCATCGAGCGGTTCAGAGGTCACCGACAGGTCAAAGGTGGTGCCTTCCGGAAAGGTCCGGACATCGAAATACGCATATCCCCACGAGATCTCACCGGGACCGACCACCGTTGGCTGGAACCGAGTGGACTCTCCCGTTCCGATCACCTCGCCATCCAGTTGAGCCTCAACAGCGATCTCGACCCGCCCGATCGGAGCTGGCGTATTGTTGCGCACGATGATCCCGAGTGAACCGGTTCGATCCAGCCCGTCGGTGGTAGCGACAACAGCCAATTCCCCCGGCGCCCCTCGCGGGATCGCAAGCTCACCGAGATCACCGAACACCGTGGCAAACGGGGACGCGTCGGGAGCTGCGGGTTCGGGAAAGATCACCTCAGTGGTGGTCGATGCTGCAGCGGTAGTTGTCGAGCTGGATGCCGAGGTGTCGACGATCTCGTCCTGATCGGCGGCGTGCTGGGTTGCTAATGCATCCGCGAGAGCGTCGCGTTCAGCGTCAGCGGCATCAGCCCTCATCTCGAGATCGGCCAGCCGCTCCTCCACATCGGCCAGGTCCGGTGTCGCATCGGCACCACACCCGGCGACCACCGCCACGCCGACGACAAGTCCAACGATCGGGAGTCTCATCGTTTCCCCTTTCCTAGCTCTCAGCCGCTCACCGCGGGCATCGATCCCGGCGCCAGCTGGGGGCTGACCACCACCATAGAACCTTTGGGAACAGCGTTTCCGTCAGACACAGTGACAGTCGATTCGCCGGAGTTGCCACCGGGCGAGCTCGAGGATCTCCGGACCGCCAACGATCGCCACGACCGGGGCACCAAACCGAGCACGTCCGACCGGTTTCGTCCATACTGGCGGGGTGAGCACAACGCGGTCCTCGATTCCCTGGTGGCGTCACGCCGTGATCTATCAGGTCTACCCACGGTCGTTCGCCGACGCGAACGGTGACGGGACGGGAGACATCGCCGGTATCCGGCAGCGGCTCCCCTATCTCAGCGATCTGGGGGTTGACGCGATCTGGATCTCGCCATGGTATCCCTCGCCCCTCAACGATGGCGGCTATGACGTGGCCGACTACCGCTCGATCAGCAACCGATTCGGCACCCTTGCCGATGCTGAGCATCTGATCGACGATGCCCACCGCCTCGGCATCCGGGTCATCATCGACCTGGTGCCAAACCACACCTCATCGGATCACGCCTGGTTTCAGGCAGCCCTGGCTGCCAGCCCCGGAGCACCCGAACGAGAGCGCTACATCTTCCGGCCCGGCCGGGGCGACAACGGCGCGCTTCCACCCACCAATTGGACCTCAGTCTTCGGCGGCCCAGCGTGGAGCCGTCTCGATGACGGGGAGTGGTATCTCCATCTCTTCGACTCAACCCAGCCCGATCTGAACTGGGACAACGATGAGGTGCAAGACGAGTTCGACGACATCTTCCGGTTCTGGATCGATCGGGGCATCGATGGATTCCGAATCGATGTCGCTCATGGTCTAGTCAAGGACCGCCGTTTCCCCGATATCCGCGAAGAGACACCCCTGCTCACGTCGACCGCCACACATGAGCATCCCTATTGGGACCGTGAGGGGGTTCACGACATCATCCGCCGGTGGCGAACCCTCCTCGATCACGAGGGCAAGGCAGCGGGTCGGGATCTCATGATGGTGGCCGAAGCCTGGGTTCCACCCGAGCGTCTCGCCCGCTATGTGCGTCCCGATGAATACCATCAATCGTTCCACTTCGACTTCATCACCACTCCCTGGAACGCCACCGCCTTCCGCGATACCGCCGAGACAGCGTTGACCTACGCCCGCAGTGTGGGATCGAGCCCAACCTGGGTGATGTCCAATCACGATGTGATGCGCCACGCCACCCGGCTCGGCTTGGCTGATGGAACCCTGTGGCAGTTCTGGCCACTCAGCGGCCCGGTCGAGGCGCTCGACGCGGAACTTGGGCTGAGACGGGCCCGAGCGATCACCCTGTTCTTGATGGCTCTTCCCGGTTCGCTCTATCTCTATCAGGGCGAAGAGCTCGGCCTTCCTGAGGTGTGGGATCTTCCTCCTGAGGTGCTCGACGATCCGGTGTGGGAAAACACCGATCACCAGCTCAAGGGACGCGATGGCTGCCGGGTTCCCCTGCCGTGGGAACCCGATGGTCCCTCATTCGGCTTCGGGGATGCCGAACCCTGGCTTCCCCAACCTCAGGTGTATGGGAAGCTGGCAGCATCGACCCAGGTGGGCGTGGATGGATCGACCCTCGAGATGTATCGGGCAGCGATCGCGCTGCGACACGCTGAACTGGTCGATGATGAAGAGATCGACTGGATCGATCATCCAGCCGATTCGGTGCTCGCCCTACGCCGCCCATCGGGAATGGTGTCGATCACCAATTTTGGTCCCGATCCAGTGCCGCGACCTCAGGGCGAACTCCTGCTCTCGTCATCCCCGATCGATGATCTGATCCCCGCCAACACCACCGTTTGGTTACGAGAGCGCTAAGTCGATATCCACTCAGGTTGATCGTGCGGTGATGTCGACATCTCTCGAGTTCTGATCACCAGTGGTAGCCAGAAGCTGACATCAACCCGTTGTCGCACGTCAGGTCCAAGAGCGTGATCTTGAATGATCCGGTCGCTCCCGGCTCGAGTTCCTCTTCATCAGCGATTGAGAACTTATTCCCGAGGAACGTACCACTCTCATCGAAGCACGCGACCGCCAGGCCTATCGGACCGTTCATCAGCTCTTGGCTGGTGTTTTTCACGGTTCCGGTGATGTCCACATCAACATTGTTGACTTCAACCGACGGAACGCCACGGTATGCATCGATGACCACAGAGGGAGTGAGGCGCAGATCATAGGTGATGTCCTCGCGAGCCAGGTTCTCGCTATAGCCCACACGACCGAAGGCAATCTCACCGGGCTCAACAACCCATGGTATGAACTGTTGGGATGTTGTTGTTTCGATGACCTCACCGTCCGAGTGGATCTCAACAGCAGCTTCGATACTCCCGACCGCCTCAGCGGTGTTGTTGCGGACAATGACCGAGAGATAGCCGTGCGACGTGTCCTCGCCCACAGCGACGACAGAGAGCTCACCTGGGGTTCCCTCCGGGATCTGGATCACGTCAGCATCCCCAAACGCTGTCAGAGAAGGTCGAGCATCGGTAGCACCGGGCGCTCCGCGAGGAGCAGACCTCTCGGAGGTCGACGCCGAGGCAGTGCCATCTTGATGTCCAGCCGACACCGACGTCGTCGTTGAATCGGCCGAGCTACAACCAGCTACGGAAACGAGGGCAAGAACAAGCCCAATTGTACGACATCGCATAAGTCCACCTTTCCACCAGCTCCTCACTGCTGGCTCTTGGTCGTTGTTGCGATCTGGGACCGGTCACCCCACCGAGTCGACCGAGTCGCCGCCATCGATGGGCAATCGCCGCACGTGAGCGTTTCCGGTGACGCGACCATGATTCGTGCCCACGATGAGCCACGGCAACCTCGACATAGTCGACACCCCCAAATTTACTCAACACGAACACCTAAACAAAAGCCCGGCACTGCACACCGATGGGCAGCAGACCAGTTTCCAGCATCGCCGACGACGACCCCACCGAGGTAGCCCCAGAACCTGCCATGACCACCACAACCAGTATCGGATTTGACCCATGAGGGACAGCCGGGCTTGTCGGGAAGACCAGCGCTGACCAATCCCGTTGACGATGGGTGTTCAGCGGTAGGGGTTACCCGATCGGTTGCCGTTGACCTGCTCAACGAGTCGCGACCACCGCATTGGTCCGAGCATGACACCGATCTGACACGTGCACGAAACCCCATTCCATACGCGCGCCCGGACGCGAAGAACCCCTGGTTGATTCGACACATATGCCGATCTACCAGGGGTTTCGTGTGGAGCGGACGACGGGATTCGAACCCGCGACCCTCACCTTGGCAAGGTGATGCTCTACCAACTGAGCCACGTCCGCGTAGCGAGATGCCAGGTTAGCAGGACCGATCTCAGACCGGACACCACAGGTTGGACTTCGATCGATTCAGTCGTCACTCTTCGGGCGGAGGTCGACCGTCAGGGTCAAGACACCATCGGTGATTGCCGCCTTGGCATCAGCGATGATGGCAAAGTCGAGATAGTCGATCTTGGCCTGCTTGATGAACTCTTGGCGTTCATCCCCTCCAACTGGAGGCAGGGGGCGTTTCTTGACCGCGGCGGCGCGACGACGAAACCGTTCGATCATCTCATCGGTGTCGAGAAGGGCCATGGAACGCCAGCGTAGTCCGATCGATCACCAGGACTGAATTCCTCGTCAATGCCGGTTGATCAGAGACGTAAAGATCACCTACGAGCGCGCTGGGATTCCCTCATCATCTGAACCTGCAGAACCACTCTCATCGCCGACAGCCTGGCCGTCATCAGACTCCGGGTTCGGACGGGTCACTCTCGCCACCCAGATCGCTGCGACGACCGCCACCACCGCGATCACGACCAAGACCACCACGGTGACCCACACCAAGAACTGGTTGGATGGATCACCAACCGCTGAACCCACAACCGGTGTCACCGATGCATTCATCATCTCAGTCTGACAGATCACCAACCAGTCTCCTCCCCTGAGGTCAGATCTGATGTCGGGGACACCAGATCGTGGTCCGCCCACCAACCTGGTCTCGTGTCAATCCGCCGCCACATCGGGGACAGGCGGGCTGACTTGATCTCACCTCGGGGCTGATCACCCCGCGATGGCTCCCTCCTCGTTCGAGCAAGACCTCCAGCGTGGTGGTCATCTCGCGATGGAGCACACCGATCTCATCATCGCTCACCTCGTCAGATCGCCGCGCTGGGGCAATCCCCGATCGCCACAACACTTCATCGACCAAGAGATTGCCGAGTCCGGCGATCACCGTCTGGTCCAGCAAGACCGCCTTGATCGCCCGACGGCGTCGCCCAAGCGCCGCGGCGAGCTCATCGCGAGATACCGCCAAGAGGTCAGGCCCTAACCGATCCTCATCAGGATCGAGGGTGAAACGGGCCAAGCGGCGCGGGTCGTTGACCCTCATCACCCCACCATCGTCGAAGGTGATCACCAGACGATTCCAGGTCGGCTGGTCGCGACCGCTGGCATATTCGAGCTCATCGATCGCTGAATGCCCATCGACGATCAGCCGGCCGGTCATCCCAAAATGCAGCCCGAGGACCACCACATCCTTACCCTGTCCCAGATCGAGCAGGACGAGCTTTCCCCGCCGTCTCGCTCCGGTCACCACCAGTCCGGGAAGCACCCCAGCGATATCGGGCGCCTCGGCCTGGAACTCATCGATCTCCACCGCGGCGATCGTCCGCCCGACACCCTTAAGTGCACTTCGGCGGTAGATCTCGGCTTCCAAGCCTTCTGGCATCACTCAACCCGTTCAAGAAAGGAGGCGATCAGCTCACCGACCTGATCGAAATGGATCAAGAAGGCATCGTGACCATGAGGAGAGGTGATCTCGACATATTCGTTGGGTGCACCAGCCAAGCTCAAGAGCTTGGAAAGATGACGTTGCTGATAGGCCGGATACAAGATGTCACTATCGATGCCGATCGTCAGATTGGGGACCGTCACCCGCTCCATCGCCGATTCGAGACTTCCCCTTCCCCGCGACACATCGTGGAGGTCCATCGCCTTGCCGATGACCAGATAGCTGTTGGCATCAAAGCGGCGAACCAATTTGTCGCCGTGATAGTCGAGATAGCGCTCCACCTCGAACTCGGCCCATCGGCCAAACCGATCGTCAGCCAAGGGACGGTCGATCAGGTCACGACCAAACTTGTGAGTGAACGCATTATCACTGCGGAAGGTCACCTGGGCGATCTGACGAGCGACCGACAAGCCCTCAGTCGGGCCCTCGCCGTCGGGAGCATCGTAATAGTCACCGCCGCGCCAGCGAGGATCGAGAGTGATCGCCCGACGCCCGATAACACCCCAGGCGATCTGTTGGGCGCTGGCCTGCATACTGGTGGCGATCGGCACGATCGATCGCACCCGATCCGAATAGGTGGCCGCCCACTCGATGACCTGCATCCCACCCATCGAACCGCCGACGACCGAAGCCCACGCCGCGATCCCCAGATGGTCGGTGAGGGCCGCCTGGGCTCGCACCATGTCGCGGATCGTGATCACCGGAAACCGCGAACCATAGGGCCGCCCATCGTCAGGATGCGGCGATGCTGGACCGGTTGAACCCTGGCATCCCCCAAGCACATTGCTGGCCACCACATACCACCGATCGGTGTCGATATATCGGCCGGGGCCGATCACCTCATCCCACCAGCCCGGCGATGGATGCCCGGCCTCAGCTCGCCCAGCGGCGTGGGAATCTCCGGTCCAGGCGTGGCAGACCAGGATGGCGTTCGATGCGTCAGCATTGAGTGTTCCCCAGGTTTCATAGGCCAAGGTCAGATCTCTCACGACCCGGCCGGACTCAAGAGCAAAGGGACGTTTGTAGGTAAAGAACTGGCGCCGTCCGACCGGATCACCGGGCATCCAGGCGCCACTCCCCCCACGGGCGTTCTGGGCCACAGGTCACCTCCTACGCGATGTCAGGCCGACACGAACTCTCCTCGTATTCAACCGTCAACCGCCCGCGACCCAACGCTGCCGCGGTCACCGAGCCTGGTCGATCAGCCCTCGGTCCACTCCTGGCGCAGGGTCGAGCGCATCAAACCAACCAGGGAATGCTCCGAGCCGAAGGCTCCCGATCGAGCCAGAATCGGGACATCGAAGCGGGGGGTCGACAACCACGCGGTGCCAGCATCCACGCTCCGATACACCACGGCGGGATCATCGCCCAAGATCGCTGTGGCCGTATCTCCGCCGATCAGGATCAGGGCACCGATCGGGACCGATCGCACCAGTTCGGTGGCCCCACCCGCCAGGCTTGCCGCCGCGGCAACCGCCATCGGTTCGGTGACATCACCGACCGGAATATCGATGGTCAGCACCATCTCCCCGGTCTGAGCCAACACTTGGGCAGTGATCTCATCGGCGATCGCTGCCACGGGCACCCCCTCGTGTTCGGCCACCAGGAGCTGGGCCTGGGTCGCCGGATGGACGCTGCCGCACACCATCAGGATCGGCCCATCGACCGGTTGAAGGGCTGGAGTCGCCAACGGCTCACCCAATGCCGACGCAACCGAAGCGTGAATCGCCGATGGCCCAGCGAGGATCGGCTCGGGATGCTCGGTCCAGGCGGTCACGATCTCATCGATCTCATCCTGGTCGGTGGCATCGACCACGGCGATGCCCGATGGTGAGGCCAGCCATGCTTCACCACGATCGGACTGCCACGACAATTCGTGGACTTCGCTCACCCCAGCCTGACGAAGAAAATCAGCTGGTCGAGACGAGACCAGACGACGCTGAACATCAGACATTCCCCCACCGGTATGGATGGGTCGCCCATGTTCGCAGACCACCCCGTCCACACACCAACGTCCGAGTTGGGGCAGGGCCGGCACCAAGAGCACCGGTCGATCCGACTCGTGGTGGCGGGCTGCCAATTCGACAGCCCAATTCCCCCGCAACGCTGAATCGACCTTGTGCCCACACATTCCCTCGTTGGGCACCGAACGGGCGCGGTCGGCAGCTTCACTTTCGGGAAGGTGCCGGGAGGCCAGATCCCACACCATCGCCCGGGCCTGCTCAGCCGGAGGTGACGCAGATGCATCCCACACCCACACCGGCACGCTGCCAGCACCCCGATCGGCGAGCACAGCAGCAGTTTCAAGGCCTCCGGTGCGATCGTCGCTCACAATGCGATATGACACATCCATATCCTGACCGCTCTCACTTATCGATGACCTAGCGGAAGCTGTGACCTCTGTCGACGTTCAGGACTCGAGCACTCGAATCACCTCATCGGCGACCAGGTCTTGAATCCCCTGATCGAGATGGGAAGTGAATCCCACACACGAGCAATTGATCTCGCCGAGGACATACATGTCACCACCGTCGGGGGCATCTTCAAGCATGAAGTCAGCGGTCCAGATCAGCGGAATCGTGTCGCCCGAGCCCAGCCGCTGGGACACGGTCGGCATGGCATCTTCGAACATCTGAACCAGTTCGGCATAGTCCGAGGGTGGCTGATAGGTGTATTCAGCCCCGGAGAACAAGGTGGCTGAGAAGGCATCGCCACCAGCAGCTGGCTTCTTGTGGACCACGAACACCGGCGAAGCTCCCACATAGAGCACCCGGATCTCGCCTTCGACGATGCGATGGCAGAACCTCATGTCGACCAACATTCCTTCAGCACCATTGATGTACTGCTCGCAGAAGGTCATGAATTCGCCCAGCTCGCGCTCTTCGGAGTGATTATCGACCGCTTCGGTGCACTTGATCTTGGTATCGAGCGGGAGGGCTTCACCCGGCGTGAACTCACGTTCGTCGATGATCTGGACTCGCCAAATGCCCTCACCGGTGGAGCCACGATTCTGCTTGAGCACCCGCTCGGCGATCGAGAGGGTGACCGGGAAGTCCTTGTGGAGGGCTTCGGTCGTGTAATAGGCCTTGGTGTCATCGGGGACCAGGTCGGTGTCGGCCAGCTTGGTGAGGGCATCCTTGGCCCCGAAATTGCGCATCGTGTCGGGATGGGGCATACCGACGACGCCATGGTCGCTGAGCTTGCGCAACATGGCGAAGAAGGTGGCTTCGCCTCCGGGAATGCTGCCGGGATTGACCCGCGGCACATAGGCATCGCACCGAGCGACCACGTCGGCAAAGATCTCATCGGCCCGATCATCGCTATAGAAGATGACTTCGGCATCCCACCCCTTGGCTTTCAGGGCGTTCACCATCGGCATGGTGTCCTTACGGTGACCATCCGGACCCTTGTCCGATCCACCTTCCACTTCAAAGAACACCACTCGACGATGCATGATCTGACCTTTCTGGAACGTTCCCGCTCCTCCTGCTGTGCGATTCCCATGGTAGGCATCCCGGCCAACCCGAATCGAGACCATGGACAAAGGTCTCACCCCGTTGGTGACCGGTAGTGGATCGGTGATGGCTGATGGCTTATTCGGCGCGTTCGAAGAGGTGGGCAGCGATCGCCAAGAAGACCAGTCCAGTGGCGACCACGATCATGAGTTGGACGCCCATCGGCACTTCCCACCCCCACCACTCGATCGGGGCATCAAGCCGGGCCCGAGCATCATCGGGGACATCGAGATAGCCGAATACGGTGTGGCGGATCGGCTGGACCGAATAGGTCACCGGATTGATCAGGGTGAGGGTCTTCAACCACGACGGCAAACCAGAAATCGGATACATCGCCCCCGACAGGAACGAAAGCGGCAAGACCAACATCTGGGTCAACCCGATCATCGAGTGGAGACGGGTGATATTGGCAGCGATCACCAATCCGAGGGCTCCCAGCATGAAGGCCAACACAAAGGTCTCACCGATCACCACCACGATCATCATCGGGTAGTAGGGCACCCCCACCAAGGGGCCGAGGAGGAGGATCAAGCAGCTCTGGGCAGTGGCAACGGTGGCCGCACCAAAGGCCTTGCCGACCACGATCGAGCTTCGGCGGATCGGGGCCACCAACATTTCGCGCAAGAATCCAAACTCTCGATCCCACACCACCGAGGCAGCCGAAAACACGGCGGTAAAGACCGACGAGGTCGCCAGGATGCCCGGGAACAAGAAGGTGCGCAGGCTGACTCCACCGGTTGACGAATTGGTCAGCGATGAGAGCCCGGTACCGAGCACAAAGAGGAAGAGGATCGGCTGAACGAGGGCCGAGATGATCCGGATCCGATCATTGACGAACCGGATCAGTTCGCGCTTCCACACCATCTTGGATGCCCGAACGTCATGGCTCAGTCCCCCATCGACCACCCGGATCGGCACGGTATTGGTGCTCATGAACGCCTCCTCAGGGCGGCGACCACCGCCCGACTGTGCTCCAGGGCATCGGCTTCAGCATCTCGAATGGTGCGACCGGTATGAGCCATAAAGACATCGTCGAGGGTGGGCCGAGACACATCGACCGAGGCCACCGCCACCCCAAGGTCGCTGCACAGCTGGGGAACCAGCTCGTGCCCGTTTGCCGCTCGACAGATGATCTGGCCATCACGACGAATCGGATCGAGGTTGAATCGGTCACGCAAGATCGGCATCACCGCCGCATCATCGAGGGTCGTCAGGCGAATGGTGTCCGTGCCGACTTGGGCTTTCAAGGCCGCTGGCGTATCCACGGTGACCACCGAACCATGGTCGATGATGGCGATCCGATCACAGTGTTCGGCTTCATCCATATAGTGCGTCGTCAAGAAGATCGTGATCCCGGTCTGAACCCGTAACTCGTTGATGTACTCCCAGATGCGGGATCGGGTTTGGGGATCGAGTCCCACGGTGGGTTCATCCAAGAAGAGGATCGCTGGCGAATGGACCAAGCCTCGAGCGATCTCCAGCCGACGCCTCATCCCTCCCGAAAAGGTCTCCACCTTGCTGGAGCGGCGATCGGCAAGCTGGACCATGTCGAGAACCTCATCGATCCGCTGGGCAGCAGCCGAACGGTCGAGCCCATACAACTCAGCGTGGAACTGGAGGTTTTGATCAGCGGTGAGGTAGGCATCGACGGTGGGATCTTGAAACACCAGTCCGATCCGCCGCCGGACCTCCAAGGGCTCAGCCACGGTGTCATAGCCGGCGACACGAGCGGTGCCCCCCGATGGTGTCGCCAGGGTGCACAGCATCTTGATGGTGGTCGACTTGCCAGCTCCGTTGGGCCCCAGAAAACCAAAGATCTCACCGGGCACCACCGAGAGATCCAGATCATCCACGGCGACGAGCGAGCCATAGGTCTTGGTCAGCCGACGCGCCTCGATCGCCAAGGGGTCATGGGCACCCGAATCCTCTCTCACGCTTATGACTGTAGAACCTGGTCACCCCGCTTCAGCAGAGCCAAACGAGATGATCGCGAAACACCTCGTTCCGATACCCCCAGGGGTGAGAATGGATTAGGTCCAAAGAGAACGATTCTGGTTAGGATCGGGGGCATGGATCCGGTGACTATCGCGCGCTGGCAGTTCGGTATTACGACCGTCTACCACTACTTCTTTGTTCCCATGACGATTGGGCTCTCGCTCCTCGTAGCGGTGATGCAAACGATGTGGGTTCGCAAGGGTGACGAGAAGTATCTCCGACTGACCAAGTTCTTCGGCAAACTCTTCCTGATCAACTTCGCCATGGGCGTGGTGACAGGAATTGTTCAAGAGTTCCAGTTCGGCATGAACTGGTCCGAATACTCCCGCTTTGTCGGCGACATATTCGGTGCCCCACTTGCCCTTGAGGCCCTCCTGGCCTTCTTCTTGGAATCGACCTTCCTCGGTCTGTGGATCTTTGGTTGGGATCGACTCCCCAAGAAGATCCATCTGGCCACCATCTGGTTGGCAGCGATCGGCACGACCTTGTCGGCGACCTTCATCCTGGCAGCCAACAGCTTTATGCAGAATCCGGTGGGAGCCACCTACAACCCGGCAACCGATCGAGCGGAGATGACCGACTTCTTTGCGCTCTTCACCAACCCGGTGTTTACGACCACCTTCCCCCACACCCTGGCTGCGGCCTTCCTTACCGCTGGCGGCTTTATCGTGGCCGTTGCCGGGTATCACCTCGCCAAGTCGGGCCGACGCGAGCGCACCCCCGAGGTCGAGCGGGACATCAGCGCCTACCGGTGGGCAACCAAGTTTGGCTCGTGGATCGTGGTCGTCGCTGCTGTCTTGTCGGTTGCTACCGGTGATGCTCAAGGCAAGGTGATGTACGAAGTCCAGCCGATGAAGATGTCAGCAGCTGAAGCCCTCTTCGACACCGCTGGTGGTGACGGTGAAACCGCTCCCTGGTCGCTCTTCACGATCGCCCGCCAGAACGCCACCGAAGCAACCTTCGCCATCGAGGTGCCCTACATTCTGGGTATCTTGGCCTACAACGATCCCTACGCTCGGGTTCAAGGCATCAATGACCTCGAGAAGGCCTACGCTGCCGGCCAACCCCTGAGCGAGAACAACAAGCTCCAAGCGGCCTACGCTGCCAAGCTCGAAACCCTCGGCGTCGACAATTATCGACCCAGCATCTTCGTGTCCTATTGGACCTTCCGCCTCATGATCATGAGCGGACTTGCTGCCCTGGCGATCGGGGCCTATGCCCTGTGGGTCACTCGAAAGGGTCGAATCCCCAAGGTCAGCCGACTCTGGTCGATCCTCATGATGGCGGTGGTCTTGGTACCCCTCTTCGGCAACTCGTTCGGTTGGATCTTCACCGAGATGGGACGCCAGCCCTGGATTGTGGCCGGGGTCTTGCCCACAGCATCGGCAGTGTCACCTGGGGTGACCGCTGCCGAAGTCTTGATCTCGATGATCCTCTTCACCGTCGTCTATGGCGCGTTGGCCATCATCGAACTCGGCTTGATGAGCCGCTACGCCCGTGCCGGATTGCCCGCTGAGGTGGTCGAACCCACCGTCAAGGGCCCCGACGAAGTCCTCTCCTTCGCATACTGAGATCGAGGTATCTACCGTGTTTTCACTTGCTACTGAACCGACCAACTTCCAGGTTCTCTGGTTCATCCTCATCGCCGTCTTGTGGATCGGATATCTGATCCTGGAGGGCTACGACTATGGCGTTGCCATGCTGATCCGGGTCCTCGG
>PDWJ01001066.1_pt1 | contig 36031 bp, 55 predicted proteins | sample 1430881 | NCBI WGS metagenome assembly PDWJ01 (sample SAMN01162460, study PRJNA174530) | Oral metagenome, whole genome shotgun sequencing project. | biome: Marine environment; feature: Marine mammal; material: Swab sample of the gingival sulcus; isolation source: swab sample of gingival sulcus...
CTCTGCACGTCTGTTCTTCGGTATTGTGTGGTACCCGGGTGTGTAGTAAAATAGAATTAACAAGAGGGGGACGGCCCCTCGGATAGGAAAAACAAAATGTCTGACACGTTGATCTGGACCCAAACCATCGAAGCCGGGATCCAAACCGCAGCTCAAATCAACCCAGTGATGCCGGAAGAGACCGAGGAACTGCTGCACAAGCTGTTGTTCACCACTAAGTTCCTCCCAGTCGGTTTTAAAAAGCTGGATCTCTCCCACGAGTTCCTGGTTAATACGGAACCGGTAACTGCCAATTACCTAACCACCATTGATTTCCTTAACAAGGCACGGTACGCAATCCGCAACGCCAACATCGACATGCTAGGCATCTACGAGTTCCGGGCGGTCAACCGGACCCTACGAGCTATTAACAACCTGGTTCGGCAAATGGAAGCCGAACTGATCGACGCGGAGACCAATTAACAAGAGGGGGACGGCCCCTCGGATAGGAAAAACAAAATGAGCAACGTAAACACCAAAGAACAGCTAGTTAGCAACCTTTTCGCTGCCGATTTCAGCTTGCTTCAGACCTGCCCGTTGTTGACCCCAACACATTCCGGGCTAATGCGCTGGAATCCCTGGCCCACCTTGAGATGATTAGATTGTTCCTACGATCGATTAGCTTCGTGGATGGCACGGACGAGCAGGCCGACGAGTTCGACCGGATCCTGGCGGACATAGAACAGGCCAAACAGAGCCTACTAGAGAATATTCCGGACTTCTGAGAGGGGGATCGGAGGCGGCCCTCCAACGAAGCGGGGGCCGCCTTCAAGGCAACATGAACACCGAGTCTAGAATGATGAACCCCGAGTTCCAGATATTTAACGACTACGGGGAAGCCCCGAAAGAGGCATACAATAGTGCGGACGGCAGGCCATGGACAATCAAAAAGATTCAATACCGCCTAAGTAACACCCCGGTTATCGACGCATTTCTACTGGTTATGGGGTCCGGTACGCTAATAGACAAGGTAACGCTCGAACCGCTGTTTGTTAAGTCGTGGTTTGGTATGTTCGGAATGGAGGTCCTGTCATGCGAGTGATCAGTGTTAGGAAAGGCCCTTGGTACCCAGTACCTGATATGTATTACATTAAAGGAGTAATCCGCAATGTAACCTTCATCTCCGAGACTTCGGACGGCAAGATCGAAGTAGACACCAGGTGGGAAGTAAGGGACCAATCGCACATGGATCCGGAACTAGCAAACAGGCAGCTGTTATTCTCGACTGAAGAGGACGCCAAGAACTACGTAATCGAAGGGAAGATGCCGTGAACGGGTTAACATTATTAGCTTTTATCCTGTTGGTCTTTCTGCCCGGCACTTGGTTGGTGCTAGAGATGTTCGGTGGCGAATCAGAAGATTGAACGCCCGTGCAAGTTAGACAGCATCTTTGCACATCTGTTCCCCGATATTGCCTTTGGTGGGCAGGCGTAGTAAAATAGAATTAACAAGAGGGGGACGGCCCCTCGGATAGGAAAAACAAAATGACCACACTAAACAGCCAGGTTTACGCAGACCTTAACTCGATCATCCTTCTCCTCGGAGAAGCCGAGGGTATGGTCGAAGACACTAAGTCTAAGACTCACGTCCTTAAAGCGTTCAACAAGGTCGATAAGCTTATCATGATGATAACTAAGCGGCTTACTCCCGTGGATAGGGAACGACTAACTAACGGGTCAAGTATCGTAGCTCGTTCTAAGGCTGGTATCGCTATTGCTGCTCTTACGGTACTGATCGATTGCGTAGAAACCGAGGGCGAAGCCCAATTGATCCGCGAAGCGATCGATGATCTAAGCCTAGTCTAACCCAACTCACTTAACGAGGGAGGGCGATCCTCCCCCAGAAAGGAGGTCTGACCGTGTCGGGCCGTAAACAAGTAGAAAAACTCATTGAAGAACGTGATAAGAAACAAGAAGAAACCGGGCACCAACATGTGTTAGACTTGTCAAGGTTGGATCTGTCCAACTCAGATCTATCGGACCTGGACATGTCCAGTTCGGTGCTGAAGAACACGGACCTAACCAACGCCACGCTGAACCGGACCAACTTCGACCGGTCGGTTTTCGTTAACACCAGCCTAGTGGGGGTGAACGCTCAAGACACGGTGTTTGATCGTACCCGGATGGTAACAGTCGAATTCATGAACGCCAAACTGGACTCTTGTTACTTCCGGTCCAGCTACATGCTGGAAGCCATGTTCGACGGGGCTAACATCTACAACACCGAATTCGATCTGTCTAACATTAAACTGACCACATTCGAACAAGCTAAGATCCAAATGTCCTCGTTTAGATCAGCCACTTTGAAGGTTATTGGTTTCGGCAGGTCTCAGGTGCTTAGCTCTGACTTCCGACGTGCCACGATGAGAAGAACTAACTTCTACGACGCACAAGTAGCTTACACCACATTCCGGTATTGTTCATTTAATGAAGCGGATTTCCGGGAAGCCAGCCTGTACTGCTGTAACTTCCTAGGATCCGATATCATGGAAGACCGACTGCCCGAAGAAGAGTCAGACGACGGGTTGTATCATCGTATTGAAGACGCATTGAACGACCCGGCCATTAAGTTCCGTCCGGGGCGGTTCGGATTGGACCTGTAAGGAGGGCGTATGGATGGGGCAGAGATGATGGCTCGAAGGAAAAGGTTAGGGGTGTTACGGAAAGACCTAGCTGACCTGGCTACGGTTAGGACAGACACCTACACCAAATGGGAGAAGAACAAGAAAACCCCGGGTGACGCGGTGGATATCCGGGTGCGGTTGGAACGGCTGGAAGACATGTCGGAAATGATCGCTAAGGCGGTGTATGACCAGGTATGCAATGAGGTTGATGCGTACCCCGAGGTCTACGTTCCAATTAACGACCAGCAGTTGTGGGATAATTGGGGTGTTTGGGCGGCCCGCGGGGCTACCGTAGATCTGGTACAGGCCGCCACCGCTCAAGCAGTAATCGAAATAAGATGGGATACCGGACAGATAGTACCAATATTACCGTTACCGGAAGAAAAGGAAAAAGATGCACAGTAAATATGAATATCCTCTGGTCAACCTTTTGTTTATGGATCAGGTGGTTATGTCGATGTGGTACCGGATTGAGAAGGTAGCGGCGGGTTTCATCGCTCCCCTGCCTTATCTGGAGTTCACTGAAGAGGACGCCCTGGAATGGCGAGAGAAGACCCGCGAACTAGGCCATGGAGTATACGCGTTCTTGGAAGTAGTGGACCGGAAGATCGCCGAATGCGACAGGCCCGAAGAGTACATCCTAAAAGCTCGTAGGGCGCTACACACCGGGCTGACCTCCTCGGACTTAATGGACACCGACACCGCGTTGAAGATGCTTATGTTCACTCAACACATGGTTTGGAAGGTGGATAAGCTACTAAGCGTCCCGTTCCTGAGTTCCAGGGAACTGGTGGTAGCCAGGACCCACGGGGTACCAGCCGGGGTTACTACTATCCACAACCGGATGGCCGCTAAAGCACCTGACGGTTTGGACAACATCGAAGGCTTGAAGTTCTTCGGTATGCTATCGGGTGCGGTAGGTCGGCGGTATGTTACTACTTGGACGGAAGAGGAACAGATTCTCGACGAGTTGGAACTCGATTTCCTAGAAAACACGACCCAGATCGTGGATCGTAGCAACTGGGCACCGGTGTTCGATAAGTGGATGCAGTGGATCGAATACTGCGAGGCCATCTGCACCGATATCCGGCTCATGTGGGCTTTCGGCGAGGTCTACTCCGAGAGTAACGCCGAGGTAGGGTCTAGCGCCATGCCGCATAAGAAGAACCCGATTAAGGCGGAGCAGATTTGCGGGTTGGCCCGGTTGGCCCGTGGGTTGAGGTCGGTTTTAAAGGAGTCTCAGGTGTCTTGGTTGGATCGAGACCTCTCCGGGTCCAGTGTAGAACGGGTTTGTATACAAGACCTGATGCATCTAACCGGGTACATCGTTGCCGAGACTGAGAAGTTCCTTCGCTCGATACAAATCAACCCTATGGGCCCAGTACCAGTAGAGACACTCAGTGAACTACTACTTATAGCTGCTTGGCATTTCTGGCCTCTGCCGCGGGTAGAGTCTCATGCCCTGCTCAGGAAGGTGCTTGGTCGGAAGGTAGAGGGTGCGGACCTAGCGGAGCGAGTGGTTAAAGCGTTTAACAAGAAGACAGGAGGGAAAGTTAAAACCGAAGAATTCCGGGAGGCTGTAGAAAAGTACCTGCCGGAGATAACAGAGATCACCTGGAGACAAGGAGAAAACTAATGAAGGTGACAGCAGTAGTTGGGGGCCAATTCGGTTCCGAAGCTAAGGGCGCGGTGACCGCCGCGCTAACCAGGGAACTGGTGAAGAAGAACCAGAAGACTCTGGTAGTACGTGTGGCTGGTCCTAACGCAGGGCACACCGCCTACGACCAACAGGGTAAGGCATGGGCGCTACGTACCGTCCCCGTAGGTCTGGTAGTAGACTCGGACAAAGTGTACGGGCACATCGCGGCAGGTTCTGAGGTCGAGCTAGCGGTCCTGTGGGACGAGTTGGACGCCCTGAGAGACGGAGGGCACGATGTGAAGCTCACTATCGACCCGAGGGTCACCGTGCTGACTGATGAGCACAAGCAGATTGAGGCTTCTGCCGATTTGACCGGTAAGGTAGGGTCCACCGGTAAGGGTATTGGTGCTTGTCGTGCCGCCCGAATCATGCGGACGGCTAAGACCATTCGCCAGCTGCTTTCGGAGGACACTGACTTCGATCGTAAAACGGAACTGGCCAATATGGTGTGTTTCGAGGAGTACAACACCTACGATCACGTGGTCGTGGAAGGCACCCAAGGGTACGGTTTGAGTCTCTACGGTGACCATTACCCGAAGTGTACCTCTTCGGATACCACGGCCAAGACGTTCCTTGCCCTGGCCGGTATCTCCGCTTGGGACCCCCGGATCGAGAAGGTCTCGGTTATTGTGTGTGCTCGTACCTACCCCATCCGCGTAGCGGGTAACTCGGGTGAATTGAAGGGCGAGACCACTTGGGAAGACCTAGGGTTGACTCCGGAGCTTACCACGGTTACCCAGAAGGTCCGCCGAGTTGGTCATTGGGATCAGCAGTTGGTAAATCGGGCGCTGGTGGACAATGGTGCTGCTCCCGAGATGTTGGAGCTAAACGGGTATGACCGGACCTACCCCGGCAACGTATACCTCGCGCTCACTATGCTGGACCAGGTCTGGCCAGATATCGAAGGTGCGACCAACGACACCATCCTCCCCGGGGACGAGTTGAAGCTCAAGTATCAGGCGTTCCAGTTCTCTAGCTACTCCCCGTTGTATATGGGTACCGGGCCTAACAGCTACGTCTGGAACACCAAGCAGCTAAGGAAGGTATTGTGAACGTAAAAGATCTAACTAACTGGTGGCACGATCTAGTTGAACACGAGATCAAGCAAACCGTCCCGAAAGCCAAGGAATACGGTTCCCGCGACCTCGAAGATATCGGCCTTGCCATGGCTCGTAACATGGGCCGAGAGGACGTCACGAGGGCCGAAGCGGCAGAACTAGGGGTATACTTCTACGTTACAGGGAAGATGGCCCGCTGGCATAGCGCGGTGGCCCGAGGAGAGAAGGTATCAGACGATACACTATTCGATATCGGGGTTTATATTAAGATGGTCCAACGGATCCGACAGGCAGGAGCTTGGAAATGAAAGAAGCAGCAGATAAAGCTATCCGGCTTATGCTGTATCAACTAGGGTATATTAAGCAGGATAACAACACCCTAACCCACACGGATAGCACCGATGAGTACGTTATCGGGTTTAAAGTGTCCGATTACGGCCATTCGGTGGTCGCGGTCAGTTTCATTAACGACACGCCGCTTCGAACCCTAACCTCGGGTAAGTACACTCAAGGTATCCACTTGCGTGGTATTAAGGAGATGCACCAGGAGTTGTATGAACGACTGATCGAAACGATTAACGAGGATGAGTAATGGACGGGGAAGGGTTCGTTAAAAGGGTTCAGCAGCTACTCGAACGGAAGGGGTTTGTGCACATGCATACTAACCGGTGGGTACATGCTGATGATATTAAGAACGGGTTGGAGATTCGGTCGTTGACTAACGACCCTCCAGCCGGTTCGGTAAAATACAATAAAGGCCAGAAAGGCCCGATTGCGGTACAGCACAGCTACTCTACCGGAGCAGTGGCGGTTAACGTATTCTACGGTAAAACAATAGTAGGTACTAAAACAGTCAATCTGAGGCAAGACTCGATAAACGTCCTTCGAGAGGTTGAGGGTTTGATTGAACTGGCTAACACGATGAAAGAACAAGACATGTCGCTTTTCAAAGAGCGGCAGGAAGGAGCTAAGTAATATGTTCTGTTATCTAGCACATTCAATTGATATTGGAATTAGCAACGAGCTTAAGCTGGAAGTCATGAGTGCGTTGTTGGATAGCGGGTTCCGGGTGTATTCACCTAGTTCCGCTTGGATCCTGCCCGAAGACTCCATGCCGGACACTAACACCGCGCAACAGCTTTGGGGTGCTAATCGGGAAGTCCTAATGCGGTCGGACCTATTGCTGGCCGTGGTAGACCCTAGCGTGTACTCGTTCGGAGTCCCTGTGGAGGTCTACACCTACCACCGCCCAGAAGATACTATTATCTACACCAACGAACCGGAAATCCTGAAACGGTCCTACATGTTGTCCGCGTTCAAGGTAAACAACATCATCGGTGACGCGGACTCTCTGGAAGAGCTACTGGTTAAGCGAGTTAAGAATGGGTAGTCTATTGGTTAAGCTGGACCCCGGGGCACGGACCCCGACCAAGGGGTATTTAGGTGACGCCGGTTTTGATATGTACTGTTCTGAATCGGTGGATATTGAACCAGGTTCCTGGAAGGACGTGGATCTCGGGGTAAGTATTCAGCTTCCCCCTAAGCACTGGGGGTTGTTAACGGGTAGGTCGTCCACTCTAAGACGACGAGGGCTATTAGTAAACCAGGGTATCATCGATAATGGGTATCGGGGTAAGCTATTCGCTAACGTGGTCAACATGACAGATGAAACCGTTTCAGTTAAGGAGGGGGAGCGGCTAGCTCAGTTGATCCTCCTGCCGGTTTGGGACGGTGTCATGGAGGTGGCGACAGAACTAGCTCCCTCGGCCAGAGGCGACAACGGGTTCGGGTCAACAGGAAGGTAACAAACATGTTGAATAACACATTGAAAGAACTGGCTAAAAACTTCCGGGACATCGCTACGACGCTAGATATACTGGCTACGGAGGTTAGCGACCCCCATTGGACGGTTACTAGTATCGCGGAAGAGGCGTCGGTCGGAACGCCGAAGGCCGAAAAGCCGAAGAAAAAGACCCCGGCCAAGAAGAAACCTTCTAAGAAGGAACCACCGAATAAGTACACCATGCTGGAAATCCGCAAACAGTTCATGAATGTGAAGGAGAAGCACGGACTACCCGTTGCTAAAGACCTGATCCATTCACTAGGTGTTAAGCGGCTCCCAGACCTCACTCCGGAAGAGTACGACCACGCCATGCAAGTAGCTACGGAAAAACTCAATGAGCCAGCACGCTAAATACTCACCGTCTGGATTCTTCCGGTACTCTAAGTGCACAGCAAGCCTCGATATCGAGGCCGCGCTACCCGACCAGACTAGCGAGGCGTCAGAGCAAGGGACTGCAGCGCATGAACTGGCGGAGTATCGGCTTCGTAGGGCACTTGGGGAGAAGGTTAAGAAACCCAAATCCAAGTGGCACGACGAAGAAATGGAGACCTTAACCGGTAAATACGCGGATTACGTGCTTGACGTATTCGAGAAGGCCAAAGAGAACTGCGCAGACGCCCAGTTATTGGTCGAACAGAAGCTGGACCTTACCCCTCTACTACCGGAGGGGTTCGGTACAGCCGATGCGGTGATCCTAGCGGACAACACTGCCCACATCATTGATCTGAAATACGGTCGGGGGGTTTTGGTTAACGCTGAAGGCAACCCCCAGATGCGGATCTACGCTCTGGGTATGTTGTACGAATACGACGGTATCTACGATATTAGCCGAGTTACTACCACCGTGTATCAGCCTCGTCGCGGAAATGTCGAGTCGGACGAGATTAGTAGGGACGATCTGCTAAAATGGGCACAGGAGGAAGTAAAACCGGTAGTTGAGAAGATAGAGAGCAAGCAAACCGAGTTCGTACCTGGTGAGTGGTGCCGGTTCTGTAAGATCGCAAGTACTTGCAGGGCCAGGACCGAGAAACAACTAGAAACAGCTAAGGTCGAGTTCCAGAATCCGGACGAACTGTCTTATGATGAGCTAATGGAGTTGTTGCCTAAGATGGACGAGGTCATCGAATGGGCCAAAGCCGTCCAGAAGAAAGCAACCGATTTGGCTCTGAGTAAGGGTAAACCCCCCATAGGGTATAAGATCGTCGAAGGGAGAACGATACGAAAATACCTAGATGAAAACCAGGTGATCAAACGAGTAACTGAAGCAGGTTACAAGGATATCTGGGAAAAGAAACTAATTAGCGTCGCCAGTATGGAGAGGGCCTTGGGTAAGGAAACCTTCAAAGAGGTCCTAGGCGACCTAGTAATCAAGCCAGAAGGCAAACCGAAACTGGTTCCGGAAGGCGACAGGCGCAAGCCTATTTCAATTCAAACAGCCAAAACAGATTTCAAGAAGGAGTAAAAATGGCTAGCGACACTAACAAAGTAATTACTGGTGAGGTACGGTTCTCATATGTGAACATCTTCCACCCTAACAAGGACGGCAAGTACAGCATCTCTATTCTTATCCCTAAGTCGGATAAGAAGACCATTAAGCGAATCGAGAAAGCCATCCAGGTGGCTCGTGATATTGATGGCGGAGATAAGCTTGGTAACCGAAAGAATATCAAGCTCCCTCTCCGAGATGGTGACACCGACCGGGACGACAAGGTATACGCGGGGCATTACTTCATTAACGCCAGTTCCCGGATCCGTCCGGGGGTTGTCGACCGGAACCTCGAAGAAATCCTCGACGAGGAAATGGTGTACTCTGGGTGCTACGGTAAAGCTAGCATCACCTTCTACGCGTACAACGTCGAAGGTAACCGGGGTATAGCGGCTGGTCTGAATAATATTCAGTTCACCAGCAAGGGTAAGCGGTTGGATAATCGAGTTTCAGCAGCAAGGGAATTCGATGTTTACACCGACGATGATGAAGACGATGATGATATCTTCTAGCTAACCCTAGGCCCCGCCATGGTCGATGAGACTGTGGCGGGGCCGTCCCATCCCTAACTACATACAGGAAGCTAATGAAAACCCTCAGTATCGACATAGAAACCTATTGTGAGGCCGACCTGCCCAAGACAGGGGCCTACACATATGCTAACGATCCCTCTTTCGAAGTTATTCTCTTCGCGTACTCGGTAGATGGAGGACCGGTCCAGGTGGTGGACCTCCTCGGCGGTGAAGAACTACCCAAGAAGGTCAAGAAAGCATTGACCGACCCATCGGTTGTTAAATGGGCATATAACGCTCAGTTCGAACGAGTGTGCCTCTCCCGGTATCTCGGTTTACCGGAGCATAAATTCCTGCCCCCTGAACAGTGGCGCTGTTCCATGGTATGGGCAGGTTACCTTGGTCTCCCCATGCAACTCGGCGCGGTGGGCGCGGCCCTTGGTTTGGCTAAGCAGAAGATTAACGAAGGCGTTAGGCTGATCCGGTATTGGTCCAAGCCGTGCAAGTCCACTAAAGTGAACGGAGGTAGGACCCGGAATCTGCCGGAGCATGAACCGGAGAAGTGGACCGAGTTCAAAGAGTACAACCTCCGGGACGTGGAGGTTGAGCTGGATATCAAGAAGCGCCTCCAGAAACTGCCGGTGCCGGAGACAGTATGGGAAGAGTACTGGGTCGACCAGCATGTTAACGACCGGGGCATTCAGGTGGATAAGCAATTAGCTGAATCCGCCATCCAAGTTGACCTAAACTATCGGGTCGATCTGATGAACCGTATGAAGGAACTGACCGGGTTAGATAACCCTAACTCAGTGATTCAACTTAAAGAATGGTTGAACGAGAACGGGTGCGAGATTGATTCACTGAATAAGCGGGCGGTAGAGGACGCACTGGAAACTGCCGAGGGTAAGGTGAAGGAGGTGTTGGAAGCCCGGGCGGAGTTGGCTAGGTCTAGTACTAAGAAGTACTCGGCGGTTATGTCCACTGCGGGCACAGACGACCGGATCCGAGGATTAACCCAGTTCTACGGGGCTAACCGTACTGGACGTTGGGCCGGGCGGCTGGTGCAGGTGCAGAACCTGCCCCGTAACTACCTGGAAGATTTAGACCTGGCGAGGCGATTGGTGCTTGGTGCGAACTGGCACGAGGTCGAGTTGTTCTTCGGTTCGGTGCCGGATACGCTAAGCCAGTTGATCCGAACCACATTCGTCCCGAAACCGGGGCATGAGTTTATTGTGGCGGATTTCTCCGCTATCGAGGCTAGGGTCGTGGCGTGGTTAGCCGGAGAAGAGACCATTCTTAAAGCCTTCCGCGAGGACAAGGACATCTACTGTGAGGTAGCGTCCGCCATGTTCGGGGTCCCCGTAGACAAACACGGTGAGAACGCCGAGTTAAGGCAGAAAGGCAAGATCACCACTTTGGCGTGCGGCTACCAGGGTTCGGTCGCTGCTTTGGAGGCCATGGGTGCTTCCCGTATGGGCGTGAAACCGGAGGAGTTGAAGGCTCTAGTTGAGGCTTGGCGTTCCGCTAACCCCAACATCGTTAAGCTGTGGTGGGACACGGATAAAGCGGCCAAGAACGCGATTAACAAGGGCGGCCTGCTCAAAGTAGGTAAATACAGTTTCACCCGTAAGTCCGGGGCTATGGTGATGCAGCTACCTAATGGTAGGGAGTTGCTCTATCCCGGCGCGGTGCTAGGTACCAACCGTTTCGGTGATGACTCGGTGACCTACATGGGAGTTAACACGGCTAAACAGTGGACCCGGCTAGAGACCTACGGGGGTAAGCTAGTGGAGAACGCCACCCAAGCCATCTCTAGGGATGTTCTGGCGGAATCGATAAACCGGCTGGAACAGAAGGGCCACCGGGTGGTTGCACACGTCCACGACGAAGTAATCGTGGAAGCCAGAGAGGGTACCACGGAGGTCCAAGAAATATGTGACCTGCTATCAGAACCCCCGGAGTGGGCGGAAGGCCTTCCGTTGGCCGCCGACGGCTACTCTTGCGAATACTATAAGAAGGATTAACAGGATGCAACTTAAAATAGCAGAAGGAACCAGCAGGTATGATAAGATCTGGACTAACCTGCGTATCGATTGGGAAGATTTAGTTGATAACCTGTCCACCACCTCCCGTACTGATGAGACAGTGGCGGAATACCGGGCAATGTCAAAAACTCAACAAGACAACATTAAAGATGTTGGCGGGTTCGTGGGCGGCCACCTAAGAGAAGGCAGGCGGAAACGCGACCATGTAATGAACCGCACCATCATCGCATTGGATGCGGATTACCCGAAACCCGGGTTCTTCAAGAAACTGAAGAAGGAAATCGGGTGCGAGTTGGTGGTGTACTCCACTCACAAACACACTAAGAAGAACCCCCGATTGCGGTTAGTGATCCCGTTGGCTAGGGAAGTGACCCCAGACGAGTACCAAGCTATAGGCAGAATGCTGGCTTGGAAGGTGGGTATCGACCAGTTCGATGATACCACTTACGAACCCGGTAGGCTTATGTATTACCCTAGTACTAGCAAGGATGGGGATTATGTGTTCAAGCGCGTAGAAGGCAAGTTCTTGGACCCGGACTCGATTCTGGATGAGTACGAGGATTGGGCGGATGAGACCACTTGGCCGGTGTCTAGCAGGGAAACCGAGGTGCCTAATAAGAAAAAAGCAAAATTAGGGGACCCGACGGAAAAACCAGGTCTGGTGGGAGCTTTCTGCAAAGCGTACACAATACCGGAAGCTATCGAGAAATACCTCCCCGAGGTGTACACCAAAGGGTCGGAGAACCGATACAGCTACGAGGGTGGACAGTCAGCTAATGGATTAGTTATTTACGAGGACGGATTGTTAGCTTACAGTAACCACGCGACAGACCCGGCAGGTGGGGCCGGTAGGAACGCGTTTGACCTGGTCCGGATACACTTGTTTGGGGAGAAGGACAAAGACCAAGACCCCATGACACCAGTAAACCGGCTTAACTCGTATAAGGAAATGTTAGATCTAGCGAGGTCGGATGAGAACACTAAAGCCCATATGCAACCACGATCTACAGCAGCGCAGGACTTCAGGGGTACAGAAGAGAACCCGTGGGAGGCTAAACTGGAGGTAAGTAGGCGCGGAGTTGTGTCGGATAGCATACCTAACCAAGTGTGGATTATCCAGAACGACCCGGCTTTAAAAACCATCGGGTTCAATGAGTTTACCCAAAGAGTAGAAGTGCGATCCCCTAAACAGCTACCTTGGGAACAGAACAAACCGGGCTGGAACGATTCGGATAGCGCGCAGCTAAGGGAATATCTACAGCGTAAATACGATATCTACTCGCCGCAGAAGACTAAAGACGCTTTGATTGTAGCTGCACTGAAGAATGGGTTCCACCCATGGCGGGAATACTTAAGCAACCTACCCGAATGGGACGGAGTGAAAAGGATAGACACGCTGACCCAAAACTGGCTAGGGTCTGAAGATAGCCTGTTCATCCGACAGACCAACCGTATTATGTTTGTAGCGTTGATCGCGCGTATTCTGAAACCAGGTACTAAGTACGACTACACCCCGGTGTGGCAAGGGCCACAGGGCATCGGTAAGTCGATGCTGGCCAGCCGCCTCGCCAGAGGAATGGGTTTCTCAGATTCGATCACCATGGCGGATATGCACGATAAGACAGCAGCGGAGAAGCTACAAGGTAACGCGATCATAGAGATTAGCGAAATGGGCGGTCGAAGAAAAGTAGACGTGGACCTACTGAAAGCGTTCATCTCTAGGACCGAAGATAAATACCGGGTACCATACGGGACCTCGGTAGAATCCTATCCTAGACAGTGTATCATGATCGCTACTACTAATGAGACTACCGGGTTTCTGAGGGATTCCACAGGTAACCGAAGGTTCTCGCCTATTTTATGCAGCGAGAAGTCTAAGAGAAAGCCTTGGGACCTTGAACCTGCTACAGTAGACCAGATGTGGTCCGAGGCGCTCGTAGCCTATTCGGAGGGCCAGAAGCTATATCTTACGGGCAAGGCACTAGAGGAAGCTAGGGACGCCCAAGAAGTAGTAGTAGAACGGGATGTTAGAGAGGGTATGGTGAGAGAATATCTCGACACACCGCTCCCTCAAGATTGGGAAAACCTCGACCTCAACGACAGACGTAGTTACCTGGCAGACCCGGACGGGTACACTAGGTCAGAAGGAGACAAGGTCGAAAGACAAACCGTCACTATCCTAGAGATTTGGGCAGAATGCCTAGGCAACAACCCATCCGATATTACACCTAGTGACTCATTTGCTATCCGTGGAATCCTGACCTCTCTAAATAGTTGGACGGATAAGGATAAAGTGAGGGTTAGGTCTCGTCTCTACGGTCGGCAGAGGGCATGGGAAAAGGTTCTCTGATATGCTCGATTTTACAGGTTCGAAGATATTTGAGAATACCACTCACCATATACCTGAAAATAGGTCTAGAAATATGGGACAATATATGGGACAACCCCCAAATACCCAAATGGGACTGTCCCATTTAACTTCAGAAATTGTCCCATTAAATTGTCCCATATTTCGAATATATTCCGAAACGGTTCCGCCCCTAACCAGAGCCATATTAGAACACTCAATGGGACAAATGGGACAATTGGGACAATTTACCGGAAATTTTAGGAAAGAAAGAAGAAAATATATCGGAAAGGGTTTTAGAGGTATTTTTTCTTCTTTAGCGAAAAAGGTTTGGGATAATTGTCCCATTGTCCCATTTGGCCCGGGGATACTCAGAAGGATATGGCGAGCGTATGGTGGGTAACGGTTTGTTGAAAAGGTTCGATTTTACATGTTAGAAAACAGGGTAGAACAGGCATTGCGAAAAGCTACGATCAAACGGGGTGGCTACTGCTGGAAGTGGGTAGCCCCTGGTATGGCCGGTGTGCCCGACCGGATAGTTATGTTACCTGGAGGCAAAGTGGGATTCGTGGAATGTAAAGCCCCGGGCGGGAAGCCCCGACCGCAACAGGTGGCTAGAATGGATCAGCTTAAAGAGCTTGGGCTGAAGGTTTTTGTGTTGGATTGTCTTGAAGATGTGGAGGTTGTGCTAGATGCAATTGCACGAGTACCAGCGGGTAGCTACTGATTTTATCCTGGATAATCCTGAATCTGCTTTGTTCTTGGACATGGGACTTGGTAAGACAGTTATTTCATTAACTGCTATTGATGAGTTGGTGTATAACCGGTTTGAGGTGAATAAGGTTCTTGTTGTCGCCCCTCTCCGGGTCGCCCGGGATGTGTGGTCGCAAGAGGCGGCCCTATGGCCGCACCTGTCACAATTGAGAGTGTCCCGAGTTTTGGGTAACCCGAACCAGAGACGGAAAGCCCTAGCTGCAGAAGCAGATGTATACGTGACCAACCGCGAGAATCTGGTGTGGTTGGTTGAGAATACTAAGTTCGATTTTGATATGGTAGTTATTGACGAGTTGTCTAGTTTTAAAAATCACAACACGTTGAGGTTTAAGGCTATGATGCAGGTGCGGCCTGACGTGTGTAGGGTGGTCGGTTTGACTGGAACCCCGGCCCCTAACTCGTTAATGGATCTCTGGGCACCGTTCCGGATTATAGACCAGGGTAAGAGGCTGAATCAGTACATAACTCAATACCGCAATCAGTACTTCCTACCTGATAAGACTAACGGTCATATCGTATATTCGTATCGTTTGATTAGTGGCGCGGATAAGCTGATTCACAACAAAATAAAAGACATAACACTATCTATGCAGGCCGTTGACTATCTGGATCTACCGGAACGGGTGGACCAGGTAATTAAATTGCCTATGCCTAATAACGTTAAGGTCAAGTACAGGGAGCTTAAAAAGAAGTACATAACCCGAATTGAGGGCGGCAGGATCGATGCGGGTAGCGCCGCTACCTTAGCTAATAAGTTGTTGCAGCTGTCTTCTGGTGCAGTATACGACGATAAAGAAGAGGTAAGGCACCTACACGATTTGAAGCTGGATGCTTTGCAAGAACTGGTTGACGAGTCTATGGGCAAGCCGTTGCTAATAGCTTACTGGTTCGAGCACGAGCTAACTCGGATTAAGAAGCGGTTCCCTAATGCTAAGGTTCTCACCTCGGAGGAAGATACTGCAGCTTGGGGCCGAGGTGAGTACGAACTGGCTTTAATTCACCCTGGTTCGGCTGGTCACGGTTTGAACCTACAACACGGAGGTTCGGTCCTGGTTTGGTTCACCCCGATTTGGAGTCTTGAATTATATCAGCAGACTAATGCTAGGTTGCATCGGCAAGGGCAGAAGAACCGGGTCACTGTGCATCATCTGGTGCTGGATGGTACGTTAGATACTAGGGTTATGGACGTCTTAGGCGATAAGGATGCTACTCAGAAGTCTTTGATAGCGGCGGTCAGGGCTGAAGCGAAATAACCCTCTTATGATATAATGGATATTGTTAAAAAGCAACCTAGGAGGTGGGGTAATAATGGTAGCTAGGAAAACCGTATTGCGTAAACGCTGGCGAGCAGCGCTGGCCGGAGGTTGTCCTCCTTGCGCCCTATGCGGCGGACCTATAGACTACTCTATTAGGTACCCTGACCCAGATTCCTTTGTAGTAGACCATGTAGTACCTATCAATGCTGGTGGTACTGATACTAGGGATAATATACAGCCTGCTCATAATAGGTGCAATCGACTTAAGAGTGACGGTCCTGACAGCCGCGTTATTAAAACTTCAGGGGTGCTGAAGTGAGAAACATATCGGAGAGAGGTTCTCTGGTATTTCTCCCGGCCTCTCAGGTATCGGGGGGTCTCCGAATACCGGAGAGGGGGGTTCAGACCCGGGGAAGGAAACCTCCCCTATGGGTAAAAGTCCTACTCCGCCATAGGCACGTTTCTCTCAGAACTTCTTCCACGGGGGTTCACCGGGCCTGTGGGTGGTTCGGCGAGTTTCTTTTCCACTTTCTTACTAGGAGTAAAACATGTCTGACATAATCGAGGCCGCCGCTTCCGGGGATTCTCGGGAAATACTTTTGGCATTGCGGGCCAATATAGCGGAGCGGATCGCTAGTGACCCTTCCGATCGGGATTTCACTGCTTTGTCTAACCGGTTGCTTCAGGTGAATGACCGGTTGACTACTTTGTCTGTTGAGCAGGGAGGAGATGACATATCTCGTGCCGCGAAGACAAAAGATGAGAAGTGGCCTGCTTCCCGAGGCTAAGCGTGTAGTTCTACCGGCTGGCATCGTCTCTACTGGTGCTCCTGCTATAATCAATACCGCTGCTGTAGTGGGTCTAGGGTTGGACCCGTGGCAGAAAGATATACACCGGATTATCTGGGCTAAATTAGAGAGTGGTGCGTACGCCTCAGACAACATAGGCATGAGTATCCCTCGTCAGGCCGGTAAGACTTACCTGGTCGCGGCGGGGGTTTTTGCTAAGTGCTTGCAGGCGCCGGACGTTACGGTGGTTTGGACAGCACACCATAATAAGCTCATGTTGGAGACGCATTCTTCGCTTAAGGCGTTGGTTCGTAACAATCCTAAGCTTAGGTATCACGTGTCTAGGACTCCGTCGGGTGCGGAGTACCGGGCTATCGAGTTTTGCAATGGGTCGCGGATTGTTATGGCGGCTCGCGAACATGGGGCGTTGCGCGGCGTGCCCAACGTCAGTGTTCTGGTTTTGGACGAGGCGCAGATCTTATCTAGTTCAGCCATGGACGATATTCTTCCTACTCAGAACCAAGCTAGCTTGCCTCTCACTATTATGATGGGGACTCCGCCTAAGCCGAAGAATCCGTCGGAAGCGTGGCGGGCGTTCCGGATGCGGGCTATCAATGCCGAGAAGGCCGGTAAGTATTTGGAGGCGGAGGCTTGGATCGAGTTCTCTGCGGACGATGATGCAGAAACAGATGATCTGTCTCAGTTGAAACAGGCTAACCCGTCTTACCCGAAGCGCACTCCGTTGCGGGCGATTCGTAAGTTGCGTAGGTTGCTTGTGGAGGATAGCTTCAGGCGTGAGGCGTTAGGTATTTGGGACAGCACGGCTACCCCGCAGGTTATCCCCACTGAGGTTTGGGATAATTGCGTTGACCCTAAGTCTAAACCGGTTAAGAAGCTAGTTTTGGCGGTGGATGTCGCGCCTAGCCGGGATCGGGCGGCGGTCGCGGTGGCCGGTTTGCGGAGTGATGATAAGGTTCACGTGGAGTTATACGACCAACGGGAGGACATGGCTTGGTTGGTCGATTGGCTGGTGGATAAATATAAGAATAATCCTATTTCGGCGGTGGTTATTGATGCTAAGAGTCCTGCTGCTAGTTTGATCTCGGATCTTAGAAAGAAGCGGGTCAGGGTTTCGGTTACCAATGTGGACGGCATGACCAACGCGTGTGCTCAGTTTTATGACGCGGCCCATTCTGGTAAACTGGTCCATACAGGACAGCCACAGCTTACCAAGTCGCTTAACTCCGCGAGAAAGCGGGAAGTGGGCGACCGGTGGGCTTGGAATAGGAAGACCACGGATTCGGATATTACTCCTATCGTAGCGGCCACACTGGCTCATGGAGGGGTTCTTAATCCTAAGATACGGGAAAAGATTCACGACGAGTCGGAGCTTAATAGAAGAAGAAGGGCGATGTGGTAAGTATGATTACATCGGTTAATCTAGAACATGACGAGCAAAAAATTCTTAACCAGCTTATCATGGAGTATTCCAGGGTAAGGGACATTAACCTCAAACGTAGTAGCTACTACGAAGCTAAGTATGGTTTGAAGTCTTTGGGTATTTCGCTACCTAAGGAGCTAGAAGGTATTGACGCAGTACTTGGTTGGCCGGGCTTAGCTGTGGACAAGCTGGCTATGCGTAGCAATATGCAGGGGTTCGCCAGTCCTTCTGACAGCGATTTTGGGCTGGATCGGATAATCTATGAAAACGATTTGTCGGTTGTTTCTGCTCAGGCCCACCAAGCGGCTATGATTCATGCGGTTAGCTTTGCTTTTGTGTCTGCCGGGGATGTGCAGGCGGGAGAACCGGAGGTTTTAGTAACGGTGAGTGATGCGTTGCACGCTACCGGAATTTGGAACCCGCGAACTCGTTCGATCTCTGCGGGTCTTTCTATTACTAAGGTAGACGCCATTGGCAGGGTTCGGGCGTGTAACATGTACCTTCCAGGTAAGAACGTGCATATGGAGAAGCTTCCTAGCGGAAAATGGTCAGTAACTAGGATCCCTACTAGGTCGAAGCACCCGCGAGTAGTTCCCATTCGGCACCGCCCGGAGCTGTCTCAACCTTTTGGGCGTCCACGCATTAACTACCCGGTGATGACCTACACGGACGCGGCGCTTCGTACTTTGGTGCGTTCTGAGTTGGCCGCTGAATTCTTCTCCGTACCTCAACGGTACGTTCTCAACGTAGCTAAGGAGGCTTTTAGCCGGGAAGATGGTACTATGCAATCCCAGTGGGAGAGCATCATGGGCCGTATATGGACCTTAATGAAGGACCCAGAGGACCCGGACGCGCTTGAACCTAAAGCGGGTCAGTTTCCAGCGGCTAGTCAACAGCCTCACGTGGATCAGCTTAGGTCTTTCGCTCAGTTCTTTGCGGCGGAAGCTAGTATTCCTGCTTCGTCTCTCGGCGTGTTGCACGACAACCCTACTAGCGTGGATGCTTTGGCCGCTATGGAGCGTGAAATGGTTGTCCTAGCCAGTAACAACAACGTGGTGTTTGGTTCCGCTTGGCAGCGGGTGGCTAAATTAGCTTTGTTGGTCCGGGATGGGAAGTCGGATCTACCTGACGAGGTTAATATGCTTAGGCCGGTTTGGGCCGATCCGGCTTTGCCGTCTAAGTCGGCTACTGCGGACGCGGTGATGAAGCTAGTATCGGCTGGTATTTTGCCGTCCGATTCGGATGTAGTTCTTGAGATGCTTGGTTTTGATCGTCACACTATTGAACGTATTCAAAACCATAGACTGTTGGCCGGTCCTACTGGGTTGGACGCTCTAGCGGCGGCGGTGGCTAGCCAGAATGCCTAGCCCGGCCCTAGCTCTAGTAGACACCCACCGGTTGGCCCAAGTGCGTAATGCGTCTTCTGCTGCTGCTCTAACTGACCGGTTGGTTAACTTGTATTGGTCTGGTCAGATTAATCGGGATGAGTTTTTTGCGTCTTTGGTTGCTGTAGATAAGATCGGTTGGAGTACGTCTAACAATCTGGCCGTGGCTTATATCAAAGAGTACCGGGCTATTCAAGATCCTTTGTCTAGACACGAACCTCCGGTAACTGTAGGGTACAACTCGGGGATGACGGTGGGCCGGGCGTCTTGGTTTGTTAAAGAAACCGAGAGGTTGGCGGCTAAACGGGATTTGTTGGAACCGGCTATTTTCACTGAGGCTTTTCGGAAGCTGGCTAATAGACTGATTGACAAGACTTACGCGGACGCTATGTCCGCTTTTAGGTCTGCGGTTAGAATATCTGCGGATTATAATGGTAAGACTTATCGGAGGGTTACCGGTCCTAACCCGTGTGCTTTTTGCGCTATGTTGTCCACTAAAGAGGATTATGTTTCCGCTGAAGCGGCGGGTTTTGTGGTGGGTAAATTCCACACGGTGGCTGGCGGTACCCGAGTATACAACGGTCGGCTTGCCGGGGCACGGAAGCGTCGAATAGGCGAGAAGTTCCATGATCATTGCGGGTGTTCCGTAGTGGAGAATGTGGGCGACGGTTTGCCTATGACTCCTCAGTTGCAGAGGTCTCTGGATGCTTATGAGGCGGCGGCGGCCCAATGTAGAAAAGAGGGTAAGCCCATTACCCAGAAGAACGTGTTGCCGATTATGCGTAAGCACGAGGGTTTTTCGGACTCGGCTAAACCCGCCGCATAGGTCTGTCGTGGTGTCGCTAGTTTAGTCGATATGGTATAATTTTCTTAGGTATTGAAATAGTGCGTTATAGCGATTTAGCGCCTAAACTAGTTAAGGAGTGCCGCGATGGACCCCGTCGAAAACAAAGAAATCCCCGACGAGAAGGCCGAACAGAAGGCCCCAGAGGGCCAAGAAGCAAAGTCGGATGAGACCTTGGGCGAACCGGGTAAGAAGGCTTTGGAGAGTGAACGGAACGCTCGAAAGAAGGCGGAACGTGAGAATCGTGATCTTAAGGCTAAGCTTCAGGCTATCGAGGACGAGGGTAAGAGTGAACTAGAGAAGGCGGCGGAGGCCCGCCAGCGGGCTGAAGCAGAAGCTAGCGCAGCGAACGAAGAGCTTACTCGGGAGCGGATCGCTCGTAAGTATAAGCTCAATGATAAGGACACTGCTCTACTGAGCGGAGACGCGGAGGCGATGACCGCGTTGGCCAGCAGGCTTGCCGGGACGTACAAGGAGATTATGCCCGATGAGGGTAATTCTTCTCCCATCCCGGATGAAGCAGCTGCTTTAAAGGCAGCAGAGGAAGCTGGCGACACTGGTGCCGCGATGGCGCTTAAGGTTGATAAGCTAGATAAAATGAGCATTCGACCTGTTAAATCGTAGTATCGCCCGAAACAAGTTCGGGCGTTTTATGGAAGGAGTTACCATATGCCGGGTATTACCGGAATGGCTACCACCTACGACGCGCCTAACTTCGTAGGAGAATTGTTCGAAACGTCCCCTTCGTCTACCCCCCTGTTGTCCGCTATTGGCGGTCTAACTGGCGGTGTTAGTGCGAATGGGTCTTTTATTATCACTTGGCAGTCTGACGATCTCCGGGACGCGGCTAAAGATCGCCAGCGTCTAGAAGGTGCGGACGCTCCCGACCCGGACACTCGGGTTCGCGCTCAGTCCAATAACGTTCTTGAGATCCACCAGGAGCGGGTGGAGGTTAGCTACACTAAGCTGGCGGCCACTAATGTTTCTCGTCCGGTTACCGGCAACAACGCGGTGTTGGGTGATAACCCGGTTAAGGACGAGCTTGCTTACCAGCTGGACCGCACGTTTAAGGCTATTGCCCGTGACGTGGAGACCTCTTTCATTAACGGGACTTACGCTCTTCCGGGCGATAATACCCAACCCCGTCGTACTAGGGGTATTTTGGAAGCGGTTAGCACCAACGTAGTAGACGCTGGCGGCGCTCCTCTGGATCGTAAGCTGGTTTTGGACCTGTTGCAGCAAGTCTGGACCTCCGGTGGGTTGCAGGTTGACGAGACGGCCACTATCGTGGTTAACGCCACTTTGAAGCGTGCTCTTACTGACCTGTTCGTTACTCAGGCTAATTACACCGAACAAACTCGTAATGTCGGCGGGGTTAACCTGCAGCTGTTGGAGACTGATTTCGGTAAGCTTAATGTAATGATGAATCGTTATATGCCGGTTGACCAGGTGGCGGTGGTTTCTCTAGACCACTTGGCCCCCGTGTTCTTGGAGGTGCCTGGCATGGGTCATTTCTTTGCGGAACCACTGGCTAAGACTGGCTCTACCCAGAGCTACCAGGTTTACGGTGAGATTGGTCTTAAGTACGGGGCCGAACAGGCTCACGGCAAGATCATTGGAGTTTCTGTATAATGAAACTCCGTTGCACTCGATATCCTTCGCTTTGGTTGCCGAAACACAACGTTCGCTTCCAGGATGGAGCGGCCGAGGTTTCGACCAATGTGGCTAAGAAGATTCTTGCGGTGTCCCCTTGGGTTGTCGCGGATGAACCTGAGGCCGAGGCGGAGGGCAAATCAGAGATTAAGCCTAATAAAAAGCGTAATCAGTAGGGATGGTTAGACATGGGGTACGCTGACATAAGTGATGTTAAGGATCGTTGGATATCAAGCCGAGAACTTCCTTCTGATTCTATTGTGTCGGCGTATCTCATGGATGCTAGTGTTATTCTGGATGCTACCTTCCCCAGTTTAGCTGATAAAGTGGCTAACGAACCCGTAGTTGCGGCCCGGGCTAAGATGGTTTGTGCTAATATGGTCTATCGGGCTTTGTCTAACCCAGACAAAATACGTCAGGTAAGCGAGGGGATAGGTCCGGAATCCGGGTCTATCACTTATTCTTCCGAGGGCCAGGGTGGTTTGAGGATAACTGCTCAAGACCGGGATCTGATTTCTCAGGTCCTGGAATTGAACAAGTCCCAAGCTGGACAGTTTTCTACTTTGCCTTACCGCCCTGATCTAAGGAGGTAAGATGTACCTTTTATCGGCCCATGAGATCAGCGTATCGGTACGTCGTAGAGAAAAGGGGGTTAAAGATAGTCGGGGAAACCCGGTTTTATCGTGGCTACCTGTTGAACAACTGGACAAGTGTTTCTTTTATCCGGTTCTATCTTCTACTGAAGGCATGCCTGAAAGGCAGTCCGATTTAGAAGATTATGTTCTCTACGCCCCTATCGGCACCGAATTAGATGTGGAAGATAGGGTGCTGGCTCGTGGGGAATGGTATAAGGTGGTTAGCCCTCCTTTGATCTGGCCGGGCGGTAGGTACTTGCCGTTGCCGGGTAGGGTAGAGGTTCGGCTTAGGAGATCGGACGGTTAGTTTTTATGGCTGTTAAGATTAAGCATAAAATAAAAGCCTATAACGCTATACGTAGAGACCCCGCGTTGGTGGGACTAATGGAAGAAGTGGGTCACAACATTGCCAACCGGGCGGAAGGCATGGGTCGTGGTTCTTATGATGTTGTTACTAGCAATCATAAGAGTAGGGCTCACGTGGCTGTTCACACTGGTGATATTGAATCTATCATCGACAATTCCTACCACAATACTCTTTTGAATGCGTTGGGTAAGTAAATATGGTTACTCGGTTTCCTGATCCGGTTGCGGAGATGGTGAAGTATCTCTCCGGGGCCTCTTTGGGGGTTCCCGTGGCCTCTCAGGTGCCTAACCCGTCTCCAAGTACCTTCGTGGTTGTTGGACAGACGGGGGGCGATTCTCTCGATCCAGCTCACGAAATGGCCACCTTATCCATTCAGGTTTGGTCAGACGTGTCGGAAGCAGAAACTAATTCGCTGGCCCGCGACATTGCGGCTTATATTAGAAGCCTCCCGGTTTGCCTTGAGTGCAACGTTCCTTATTCTTTTCCGGTCCCTAGGTCGGATAAGTTTAGGCAACAAATGACAGCTAGAATAATATTACGGCCTGAAAGGATATAAAATGGCTACTTCTCCTCCGAATACAAAAAATGTGTTGACTGGCAAGCCTCGGGTCACCGGGGCTGTTTTCGTAGCTCCAGTTGGGACGCCGCTTCCTACCTCTACTTCTGATCCTCTAGACCCTGCTTTTGTGTGTCTGGGGTTCGTCGGTGAGGACGGTTTGGTTGAGGCTAACGAAAGCAGCACCGAGAAGATCACGGCTTGGGGCGGAGCTACTGTTAAGGTGGTTCGCACTGAAAGCTCTGTTACCCATACCTTGACTCTTATTGAGTCTGGTAGGTCCGATGTTCTTCGTACGGTTTATGGTGATGATAATGTGGTTACTGTTGAAGCCACCGCTACCGAAGGTACTAAGCACACGGTTAAGGTAACCTCCGAACAGGTTCCTTCTAAGTCTTGGGTTTATGATATGGCGGATGCTGGTAACGATATTCGTCTGGTTTGCCCAGAAGGACAATTGAAGAGTCTAGGCGAGATTGAGTATGTAGACGCTGGTGTTACCGGTTTTGAGGTTGAGGTAGAGGATCTACCGGATGCCGACGGTGTAAACGTCTACAAGTACATCTCTCTGGATGACGCTACCGGGTAATTAACAAATAACAAACAACAAATAATTAAGGAGACCAATGTACGAGGTAAAAGATTTCTCTAAGGAACTAGAACCTTTCGAGTTCAAACTACCGGATGGCAGTAAGTACAAGCTACCTCCGTTTGGCATGTGTTCCTCTTCCGAGGTTCAGGCCATGGCTGACGCCGCAAACGGGGACCGGCTGGAAGAGTCGTGTAGGCTAATCGCTCGGGATGACGATAAGCTCTATACTGCTTTGGTTAATCTGCCGGTTTCCAGCTTGGTGGTTCTTATGAACGCGTGGAGGCAAGCTTCTAGCGTGACCCCGGGGGAATCCAGGGGCTGATAGAGCTATTAAACAAGCACGAATCAGCCCTTACCTTCGACCTTAGACGGTACCACGGCCTTCGACTATCGGATATAGGCACGGAGAAGTTCACCTGGCGGGAGTTTAAAGCATTTGCTGATAACCTCCCACCGGATTCAGCACTTCTCCGGTCTATATCCTTTAGTTTAGAAGAAGAACCCGGGGACTCTGCTTGGGGAATTAAAGAACAACTACTGGCTTCCTTGGTGGATATGATGGCGCTCAAGATGTGGTCCACCTCGAAACGGGCTAACCAAGCAAACCGGCCTAAACCGATACCGAGGCCGGGGTTCCGACCAGTCCGGTATGGCAAACTGGTTATGAGCTTGGAGGAAGCCGAAGAGTATATGGAGCGCCGAATGTCCGGGTTGCCCGGTAAGGAGGTGGAGTAAATGGGTGTTAGCTTAGCGGATGCTTATATTAACATCATTCCTTCGGCCAAGCAGGTCGGTTCTTTCATGTCCGGTTTCGGTAAGAGGTTACCGGCTCAGGGCAAACAGATGCAGAATAGTTTTGCCTCTGGTTTCGGGAAGGGCCTGACCGGAGTTCTTAGCCTAGTGGCCGTCGGGGCCATAGCCGGGGCGGTTAAGTCCGTGTCCAACCTGGCCGACACCTTCTCAGAACTAGAAGATGCCACCGGAGCGGCCAGCGTAGTATTCGGCGATTCCATGGGGATCATCGTAAAACAATCTGAAAACGCCGCAGCTACCATGGGCATGACCAAGGCCCAAGTGATCGACGCGGCCAACACCTTCGGAACCTTTGGTAAAGCGGCAGGACTCACCGGAGTAGACCTAGCCAATTTCTCCACCCAGATGACTACCCTAGCTGGCGACCTGTCCTCCTTCAAAGGTGGGTCCCCGGAAGAGGCCATCTTCGCTATTGGTGCTGCTTTGCGCGGTGAGTCCGAACCTATTCGTAGGTACGGTGTTCTGTTGGACGACGCCACTTTGAGGCAACGTGCTTTGAAGATGGGTCTGATCAGCACCACTAAGGAAGCGTTAACTCCGCAACAGAAGACCTTGGCGGCTCAGGCTGAGATACTTGCCCAAACCAAAGACGCTACTGGCGACTTCCAACGCACCCAAGACTCTACCGCTAACGTAGCCAAACGGTTCGATGCTACCTTGGGTAATTTGCAGGCTACGATTGGGCAGGCGGTAGCCCCGGCTTTCACTCTGTTTAGGACAGTAGCTACTGGGCTGTTCGAGTCTTTTGACGCTTTTTTGGTTGGGTCGATGCCCGCTATTGAGGCTTTTTGGGGTAACCTCACTGCTAAGATAGCTCCTGCTTCTGAAGCGGTTAAAGGGTTTTTCACCGCCATGGCGTCTGATAGCGCAGGTTCTGGGGCTTTCGCTCAGATATCTCAATCTGTTATGGGGTTCGCTCAGACGGTAAACGAGCAAATGACTCCGGCCATCCAACAGTTTAAGGACGCGGTGTTACCCGCGTTTAACCAGGTACTGGCGGCCACGGGCGGTTTGTTCCGGGATATCCAGACTGCGCTAGGCCCGATAATTTCCACTTTGATAGACGAGTTTGGGCCTATTCTTGCCGAGTATTACGCTAAGTTATTGCCCGCCTTTGGTCAAGCGTTGGCCGCAGTGGGCAGTGTGATAACTTACCTAATTAATTCTAGGATTCGGCCTTTTGTTAGGCTATTGGGGCAAGTATTGCCCCCTGTGATTCGGTTCTTAGCTCCTATAGTGAGGACCGCGTTTAACGCTATACGGAATGTTATATCCGGTGTGTTGAGCGTAGTCTCCGGGATAATTAAGGTGTTTATCTCGGTGTTTAAGGGAGACTGGCGCGGGGCGTTTAACGGGGTGCAGTCTATCACCCGTGGCGGGGCTTCCATAATTAAGGGTATTTTCCAAGCCATGCAAGGTGGTGTAGTAGGTATCGTTAGGGCGTTGGCCGGTAAGCTTATTTCTGCGGGTGCCGCTGCTATCCGAGGGCTAGCGGGTGGCATACGTGGCGGGGTCGGAGCGGCCCTAGGAGCGGCCCGGGGCGTAATAAATAGCGTTGTAGCCGCTTTCGCTGGCATGGGCGGCAGGTTGTTCTCCTCCGGTGCCGCGATGATACGCGGGCTGGCCCGGGGCATACGTAGCGGGTTCGGGGCGGCTATAAGCGCTGCTAAGTCCGGTTTGTCTAAACTTCGGTCTTTCTTCCCATTCTCTCCAGCTAAGGAAGGCCCCTTCTCCGGCAGGGGGTATGTTACTTACTCCGGTTTGGCCCTGACTCGGGATTTCGCTAATTCTATACTGGGCGGCGTGGACCAGACTCGGGCCGCTGCTCGTAAACTGGTCGAGGCGGCCAAGCTGGATGTTCCCGGAGTGCCTTCGATGTCCGGGTTGGTAGGTAACACTCCGTATCCTATCGGTGAACAAGTAACAAATATTTCTATTGACAGTGTGAACCTTCCTGACATAGAAGATGTTGAAGAGTTTATTGAGTGGCTTAAGTCTTTGCCCCGACTGTCTCAACAAGGAGCTTTGGTTTAATGAGTATCGCATGGGGTCCTTGGACCGGTAAGAATTCCACTCATAGGGTCCGGGTAGGTATAGAGAAGGTTAGTGTACCTACCCCCAGCGCTAATCAGTCCGCAGTTACTGTGGTGGTTAAGATTTGGGCTCAGTGTAAGTGGTATTTCTACGAGACTGCTACTATCTCTTGGTCTGGTACCTTGGGGTCTGGTTCGGAGTCTCGTACTATTACCTTCCCCTCTTCTAACAGCACTATCTTACTGAAGACCCTTAGTGCTTCCGTGGGGGTTCAGTATGGTGCGGTGACCCCGGTTTCGGTTAAAGGTTCAGTAACTAATATTAACTATATTGGTAATAGTTATAAGCCGTCTAAGACTCTTGGGTTTTCTATTCCGGCACGACCCTATCGGAAACCAGCTAAACCGACCTCGGTTACACGATCCCCTTCGGGTAGTAAGTGGTTGTTGAAGTTTCCTAGCCCGTCAACCACGTCTGCTCCCGCGCACAAGCGTCAGATACAGCTTAGCCGCAACGGGGGGTCCTATTTCACCCTAGGTCATACTAGTGGTACAAGCTGGAAGACCGCGCAAGCTAAGAACAATGGGCGGTACCGTGCTCGTGCTCGTGCTAAGAATTCAAGTGGTGCTTCAGGGTGGACTTATAGTAGTTATTGGAAAACCAAGCCTTCTGCGCCCGAGAATGTGCAGGCGGTCAAGCAAGGTCTGGGCCAGATCGATATCAGCTGGACAAAGAAATCTTCCTATGCGGACTCTTACCAGATACGGCATTTCGCTGACGATGCTGACCAGGGGGTTATCGCGTCGGTCTCAGGGTCCGCTTCTTCGTATACTGCTACCGGCCTAGATACATCTAAAATACACCGGTTCGCTGTTTCCGCGAAGACCACTGAGGGGTTTTCTTTCGAATCCTCCGAAACCTCGTCCAATGAGGTGCAACTGGATTCACCACCCTACGCCCCTACGGGTTTAAACCCTAACGGTTTGGCTAAAGATGCGCAGCAATCGATCAAGCTTAGCTGGCAGTTTAATAGCGCTGATTCTAGCGCACAGACTGCCTACGAGATTCGGTACAGGCGGCAAGGTACCGCTAGCTGGACCGCACTTTCGGGTAGCGGCGGGTCTACCGAGTACGAGTTACCCGCTGATACGTGGACCAATGGTGATACTTTTGATTGGCAGGTTAGGACCAAGGCACAGCATCCTGACTGGGGTGCCTGGTCTGCGACTGCCGTGGTCGTGGGTTCTACCCCACCGGCTGTGGCAATCACCTCGCCTGCCGAGGGGGATGTACTTGAGTCCAACCAGGTAACCGTGGCGTGGAACTACGTTGACGAGGAAGGGGACCCACAACAGTGGGCCTCGGTGTCCCTTATTCAGGATGGTTCGGTAGTAGCCGAAGCTCAGACTTCTACTTCCGATGCTAGGTCTTTGGGTGTCGCGTATACGTTAGCCAATAATGCTTCCTACGCTGTGCAGCTTATTGCCAGGGATTCGGCAGGATTAACGGCTGAACCGGATGTCGTGGCTTTCAGTACTTTATTCGCTCCTCCGCCCTCTCCCGAGGTTACTCTGGTTTGGGTGGATGGCATGGCCGCGGTCGAGTTGTTGGTGGTTAACCCTGGTGGGGACCCCGAACCTGTGGCTAACCTGGTCGAGCGGTCGCTAGATGGGGGCAATACCTGGCAGGAATTGGGTAGCATCGAGTTGGATTCCAGTTATTATGACCCGTATCCGCTTACGCGCGGTGAGACTAGGTACCGGGTTTCGTCTTTGTCTGATCTACCTTCCTCGTCTGACCCTGTAGAGGTGTTAGTGGCCAAGAATGAACTGGATGCGTGGATCACATACGGATCTGACGAGTCCGAGGCGGTTTGTGTTCCGTACAATCTAGTCGTGCCCGTTTCGTATTCCCCTTTGTCCACTACACATAAATTCTTGGGCCGTAGTAAACCGGTTTCCTTGTATAACCTGGATATGCCTTCGACTCGGGAGGTCAGTGTATCCGGGGTCCATCTAGGGGGTTGTTTCTCTGAGGAAGTATTTAATTCTATATTGGCGGGGGATGTGTTTTACCGTGACCCCGCTGGTCGTAGATTTTGGGCTTGCATCACTTCTTCTACTGTTAACCCGCGCGAGTGGGGGTCCGAGGTTTCGTTTAAGCTTAAAGAGGTAGAGGGACGTGGCTAACAGCGATAAGTGGTCTAAATCTCGGTCCCAGTCTTATCGGGTTTATACTATATCTCAGTCTGGAGCGGTTGATAAACTTAATTGTGTCGATTCTGGGAGCTTAGATTGGTCGGTATTTAGGCAGGTACGTTCGGGTGGGTCTATAAAGCTAATAGACCCTCCAGATGTTGACTGGTTGTCTGTTCGTATCCGGGTCTCTTACGTGTACCGTATTCCCCCGGGGAACGAAGAAGAGGTAGTGTTGGGTACTTATCTAGTATCGGCAGTAGATACTAAGTTGTCGGCTACCGGTTGGGAAACCACCGTAACCCTGCAGGATACGATAACCGCGTTGGTAGAGGATTTTGTGGATTCGGCGGTCAGTTATCCGGCAGGTACCGTGGTTACAGATGCTGTATCGGAGCAACTAGAAGCTTCTTACGTTAATTCAGTCTTAGCGGTTACCGAGTCCACTGCCGGGTTGTCTGTGGGTATGGCTTGGCCTGCTGGTACGTCTAGGGTAAAAATAGTGAACGATTTGTTGGACGCTATTAACTATTTCGCTGTTTGGGCTGATGAGTTAGGTACTTTCAGGGTCCAGCCTTATGTACCACCCAACCAGAGGCCCGTGGTGTGGAGGTTTACGGCTGACCGAACCTCCGTGATCAGGACAGATATAGACACTGACCAGGACTTGCATAATGTGTACAACAAGGTTGTTTTGACCTCTAACTCTAGCAATGATCCGAACTCCGGATTTGTGGGAGTGGCTAAGGACGAGGACCCGAATTCCCCGTTTAGTTACCCTTCTCGAGGACGGTGGGTTTCTAAGTCCAAAACCGGAGTCAAGGCTACTAGTCAGCAAGTGATCGATGACAAGGCGGCACGCCTGCTTAACGAGTCTAGGCAAGTGGTTCGTCGGGACACGATAAGGGGGTTGTGGGTACCGTTAGATATGCACGACAATGCTCAAATGCCTGACGGTTCGGTAATGTCTTTGGTGGAACGGAAAATCAATTTGTCCCCGGGGGCTTTGGTTACGTATGTGTTTAGGAAGGTGGATTCGTTGTGAGGGCGTCTGACCTAACCCGGTATGTTTTGAATCCTCCGGAGTCTGAGCAGACTTTCGTTTGGGCGGTTGTTACAGACACTTCTCCGCTAAGGGTGGCTTTGTATGGGGAGGTAGCTAGTATTGCTCCTACCGCTGTAGCTATCCCGGGTCCGTTAACAGTAGGACAGCGAGTATATTGTTGCTGGCAAGATACTGACTTAACTGTGATAGGGACGGATACTGCCCCTGGAGCGTCGGGTCTAATCGCCTATGGAGAACGTTCGGGGCGTAGGGATTTTTATGATGAAGCGGGGTATTTGGAGGTTCGGGCTATTTTGCAACCCGGGTTTCATTACGAGGTTCGCGCGGAGTATATCACTTGGTTGACCTCACCCGGTAGTTCTGTGGGGCGTATCCGTCTTAGGCATGGTCCCGCTCCTGTTTCGCTGTCCGCTGCTTCCAAACGTACTTATGTTACTACTGAGAATGCGTCTACTGGTGCACAAGAAGCTCAGTCTTTTGTTGCCGATGTGGAGGTTAGCTCGCCTACTCTATATGGGGGAATGGTAACCGGAGATAAATACAAGGCTAACCAGTTAAGGCTATACAACTCCCGGATAGGGATTTATATTGTAGGGCCTTCTCTGACGGCCACGGGGATAAACCTATAACGTCCTGAGATGATAAAATAGGAGGTATGGAGATGGAAGAAGAACTAGAATATTTCGAGGTGGATCCGCTGGACCCACCGGACCCTTACGTGGAGGTGTACACCCCCGATGGGTCTGAGCTAAGTATGGACGAGCTTAACGTCCTACTGGATGAGGAAGGAGACCTGGATGCCGAAGAAGCTGAATAAGCGCCAGCTTATTATTCAGGTAGCGCGGTCCAAGACCGGAGTCAAGGAACGCTGGTCCCGCAGTGGCGGCTGGATTAACGACAGTGAATTTAATCGTTGGTACGCTCGTGAGGTCGGCCAACCTTCCTTCCGGTATGGTGCCTGGTGTCACATGTACGTGTCTTGGCTGGCCGAACAGGCGGGCGTTCTGGGCGACGGAGAAGGCCAAGTTCCTCTTACCGCTTGGTGCCCTTCTGGTCTGTCTAAGTTCCGCAAGGAAGGCCGCGCTAAGCGTGGTCACAACCCTAATGCCGGGGATATTGTTTATTTCATTCGTAGGGGCCGCGCCCGCCACGTCGGGCTTGTGCTGAAACGAGTAGGTAATTACATTATCACTTCTGAGGGTAATACTAATGATAACGGGTCGTTCCAGGGTAACGGGGTTTACGTACGTTACCGGAGGATCGGTAGAGATCAGTGGTACTGTACCCCTGACTATGGCTCTGGGAGCAACCCGGTTTCTTCAGTTTGGGACGGCAAGCATTACCCGGGGCGCCACGTGTTTCGGATTGGTCGTCGTCACCCGGCTATTACTCTACTAGGTAAGATGCTAGTGGCTAAGGGTTTTGGTAGGCATTACCGGAAGGGTCCTGGTCCGGTATTTGGTAAGGCGGATCGTGCTAACGTACGTGAGTTCCAGCGGGCGCAAGGCTGGCGGGGCCGGGACGCGGATGGGTATCCGGGTCCGGAGACCTGGCGGCGTCTGATGGCTGGTGTGAGTAAGCCTGCCCCGGTTAAGCCGGTTAAGCCGGTTAAGGTTGTTAAGCCGTCTGGTAAGAAGGTTGTTACGGTTGACCTTTCGATGCTGAATTCCGCGTTCCGTAAGGACGCCAGAGCCCGGCAAGGGGCTACTTCTTATCGGGCTGGTGTTAAACCTGTAGAGGACGCCCTGGCCGCCGAGGGTTTGCTCTCTCGCAAGTGGGTGGACGGTAGTGCCGGGACGATGACTCGGAAGGCGTACCGTAAGTGGCAACGGAAACTAGGTTACCGTGGCCGGGATGCGGATGGTTACCCGGGCCTTACCTCTTTGCGTAAGCTTGGACAGCGACACGGGTTTAAAGTGATTCCATGATGGTTGTAACTAGAGGCAAGCTAACATTCCTTCTGGCTTTGTGCTGGTTGGTAATAGGAATGTCAGGTGGGAGTTTTTATTCTCCTACTACGACTAGATTCTCCGAGGTGGTCTATATGGCTATTTGGGTGGTCCCTGGTTTGTTGGCCTTGCCTCTAGTTCATGCTCCTTGCGGCGGGTTGGTCAGTCTGGCTTTAATGTCGGTAGGACCCGCCGAAAGGTTTGTTAGCTTTTTCGTTCTGTTTATTAGTAGCGGGTTCCAACACGTCCACCTGCATGGGGCGTTTAATTTCGCCTTGTTGGTAGCGTTGGTTAGTGTCTCCAGGTTACCCACTTCTAAGGAATGTAACCTTGACCATAGACATAGAAACGGTGGATAATGGATTGGGCAACACTTTTGGTGGGTCTAGGGACCCCTTTGGTCGCGGGGGGTATCTCCTATGCCATTGCTCGCTCTAAAAACGACCTGGAACGGTACGTTGCACAGGAGTCTACCGCCATTAAAATGGTGGAAGCTCAGAATATTAAGATAGCACATATGGAGGACCGGCTAGAGGCGGTCGAGGCGGAGTTGGACGCTACCGAGAACAAACTCCGGGCCGCGCTAGCTTATCTGGACCTGTTGGGTATGTGGTTGTATATGGGCCGTCCCGGTCCGGCACCACCACTGCCCGAGATACTTAAGCGCAGTTTGGCAAATAGCCGCCTGTGGGAGAGAATTAACTGGGGAGATACCCCGGGAGATAAGGAGGAAGATAATGACGAATGACATCACTCTAATCCGTTGGTTGACGCCAGCGGTTCGGCAGTGGTTCTACGGGGTTTGGCTTGCCGCGTCCCCGATTCTAGTGCTGTATGGCATTTTTTCGGAAGAGGCGGCCCCGCTGTGGATTGCGCTGGTCGGTGCTATCCTGGTCCCGGGTACTGCTGTTGTTCACACTAATCGCAAGCCTAGGAATGCTTACGCTCCTTTGGAGCACTAGGCCGACATGCTACCACACCGGTTTTTTGGTCTTGTTTCCCGGTGTGGTAAAATGGTGACACGGTTACCTCCTGTTGCCGCCTAACAGAACCGCTTGGCTAATTTTCCTTTTCGGATTCATGTTGCTCATTGGTCAGCCAAGCGGTTCTGTTGTGTCTAGGTATTCAGTTTTTCTGCGGTGAGGAAGTGCAGGTTGGCGTTCCAGCCCCGAGGTACTTCCCTGAACGCTTCTTGGTGGTTCTTCCGCACTAGCGGGGGCCACTCGGGCATCGGCACCACCCCTGATATTTTCAGCCAGTCGGAGGGGGTCTCCGTGGTTTCCCCGGTGTTAAGCTCGATAAAAGCGTGCCCGTCCTCTTCAGGGCGGGTCCCGGGGACCACCCAAACGTAAGCGTCCGGTTCTTCGTTGCTGGCGGGGCGGCGAGAACTGAACCCCACCGCCGCTAGAAGCTCATCCCCTTCGTAGTGGGGGTCGGTGTCTATTCCTTCCCTAGGTTCTTGCCAATACATTTAAAGATCCTCCTGAACATGTTAGTTGTTACCCGCATCACGTCGTTAGCAGCGGCCAGCCCGATTAACGCTCCTATTACTGCGGCTACGAAGTATATTACCCATTCCATTATTCTTCATTCTCACAATTCTCTTCTAAGTGCATTAGCAGGGCGTCCACACCGTATCCGGTTGCGTTAGCTACTTCTTTCACTTTTGCGTCGGGCGAATGTTCTTCGATATGTTGAAGGATGTCCCATGCTTCGCATAGGGTGTTTATTGCATATTTGAGTTCCAGTCCTGGTACGAAAGCCATTTTTATTCCTCTTCTTGTTTCTGTATCCAGTAGACCAGCGAGTCTAGGTCGTGGTTGGCTTCCTCTGCTATTTCCCCTATCCTGTTTTGGAGGTTCATGCTTCGGATCTGTCGTAGTAGAGACATGGTGTTACGGAATGACCTAGTCACCACTTTGGGGTCTAACATACCTAGTTCCATTACCTCCCCTTACGGTAGTCGGGTCTGCGTGGGTCGCTTTTCCTCGGATCGTTTTTCCTGTGATCTTGCGGTTTCACTGGTTTGTGTTCTTGCATTTTTTCCCTTTAATCATCTAAGTCGGGCAGTTCGGCCATTGATTTCTCGCAAGTGACTAGGACAGATCGCAACATACCTATCTGGTTCCAGAGCGACATCCCTGATGTTGCGTCCCACTTGAGCCCCTGCTCTCCGTTTTCTTTAATGAACTCGGTGATAGTGATCTGTTGTATCACCATATCTTCTTCGGTACTGGGCGTCACCGTTTCGGTCCTTTCGGGTTCAGTCTAATGTTGTAGGTCAGCGCGTTTTGTTGAGTACGGTTTTTCAGGTCCTCGGTTTTAATACGTGCTACCTCGGCCAGCATGGTTATCGGGTCCCAATGGCCGCCTTTTTTCTGTGCTTGTTTGAACAGTTCGCTGGCTTCGGCCAGTTTGTCTAGCCCTCGTTCTAGTAGTTCCTGGTTTTTAGCCATTTTTCCTTCTTAGTTGTCTCGTCGATTGCTTCAATTACTTCTTTTAATATTTCCCAACTCTCGGCGTCCACGACCGCGTTGGTCATAGCCTCTAGCTGTCGTCTGGCCACTAGGAGTTTCGCCATACCTATTTGGTTAAGCTTTTTACGGGTTTCTCTACGCTTGTAGTCTTCTAGTTTAAGCAGCAGCTTGGTCAGCCGGGCGTTAGCGGCGGCCAGTCGCGGTCTCCCCGGTGTGTTACGGGGGATCAGCATCATAGCCTCCCGGATCGTGCTCTGGCTGGCGTTAACCGCTACGTACTCTTGTTGTTTGGTGGTTAGGTCCATTTCCTGTTCCTTACTCGATGATCTCGCTAAGTAGTTGGCCTACTTTAACCAGGTCCTCGTACTCTTCAATGTCCTCTGACCGGTCTAGCAAGACCGCCATCATTATCTTAGAGTAGACGATCTCGATAGCGGCCGTACCTATCTTCAGATCAGTTTGTTCCATCTGTTTGTTGTAATGCGCCACGTGTGGGGCCAGCAGTTTTCTGATCTGTTTCAGTTTAGGAACTACGTGGTTATCTGTTTTGCTACCGTATCTCCTGATAGTTTTTATGAACCGTTTAACCATCGTGTCTATTTCCATGGTGTAAGTGCTCATGATGAACAGGTCGGTGTTGTTCATACCTGTTCTCCCATGATGCGCACGGCCAGTTTGTTTTTGGCTTCTCGGAGTGATTCGTACACCTCGATGTCTTCGGTGGCGTTCATCGCCATGTGGAGTAACACGTCGGTCAGCATCACGTTCAACGCGGTTTGGCTCAACGCGGCTTTTGGCTCGTCTAGGATTTCTTCGTATGGCTTAATGTGTTTGGCGAATTCTCGTTTAACTTGGTGCAGGTCGATCGCTACGTTTTGCGATTCTTCCATATCGGAGTTAACGATGATCCCCATAGCACTCTTCAGCAGGTTATCCGCATAGGTCATTAGCAGCTGGCATCTCATCTCGTGTTCTGTCATTTCTTTGCCTCCACTATCTGGTTTACAATCGACCCTGTCTTCTTCAATGTCTCAGTAACATACTCATCCTCGATACTTTCGATCGCGTAAGCAATACTAAGACAGGATAGGGTTAGGAGGTGGTACGCTTTGATTTCGCAGAACTCCATTGTATACCGGTAGGTCTGGTATGTTCTCGGGTGTGGGCCGCCATCGGACCCGGTTAGCCCCGAGAGCATCTCACACGATTTCTTTAGGATGTCCCGGATCACTATTAGACCGATCCGGGTCACCTCTGGGTGGTTAAGCAGTTCGTGGGCTTCTCTGAGTTGTTCCTCGGCCACGGTTACTGCCACTTGGGCGTTAACACTTTGGATTCTGTCATCCATGATACTGTTTCCTATCCGAGGGGCCGTCCCCCTCTTGTACAACCAGTAAAACACGGGGTTAACTCAGCAGGCAATACCGAAGAACAGACGTGCAAACCGATGCACACCTCTGCACGTCTGTTCTTCGGTATTGTGTGGTACCCGGGTGTGTAGTAAAATAGAATTAACAAGAGGGGGACGGCCCCTCGGATAGGAAAAACAAAATG
>PDWJ01001388.1_pt1 | contig 36030 bp, 31 predicted proteins | sample 1430881 | NCBI WGS metagenome assembly PDWJ01 (sample SAMN01162460, study PRJNA174530) | Oral metagenome, whole genome shotgun sequencing project. | biome: Marine environment; feature: Marine mammal; material: Swab sample of the gingival sulcus; isolation source: swab sample of gingival sulcus...
TGTGGACATCGAGACGCTCTGCTTTTTAGTCCGCCGGGCAAGTAATTGAGAGACGCCGAGCCCTGCGGCAAGACTGAGCAAAAAATATAAGAATCCGCCCCTGGGTAGGGGTATTGCGGTAACTTCACCAATTTGAAATCCAGCCTCGGCACTGAGAAAACCAAACCCCGAGCCGATACCACGGGTTTCCAGGTTTTCCAGAGTATTGCCGTAAATACTCAGGGCGAGCCAGATAAAACCACCGAGCATGGTCAACTGAAAGAGCCATGCTCTTCCTTTAGGACTTCGCCAAAGAGGAATGCTGTCTGCTGGGGCCGTCCTGGCTGGGGAATCTGTGGGAGATACTGCCATTCTCTTTAAAGTTTCAAGCAAAACCCGGAGTCTCAGAAACGAAACTTTTTCGCATACGAGACTCCGGGCGTTTCATATCAAAAAATATCCTGTTTCTTCCAGGGCATTACTGCCTGGGATAAACAGGGTTATGGCTGTATTGCCGTATTACCGGAAAGGCGGGGCGTAAATCAGGCCGCCATCAGTCCACTGGGCGTTGAGACCGCGTTCCAGACGCAAGGGGGTGTCTGGCCCAAGATTTCGCTCAAAAATCTGGCCATAATTGCCAACAGTCTCAAGTACACGCAGCGGGGCCTGGGCATCAAGACCGAGATCTGTCCAGAGGGTACCTGTTTTCCCCAGCATCCGCTGCACTTCAGGGTCTTTGCTCTCGTCTCTCATTTTAGCAGCGTTCTCGGAGGTGATACCTTTTTCTTCAGCAGCCATGGTCAGCCAGATGGTCCAGCGAACAATATCCGCCCATTGATTGTCGCCGTGGCGAACCACCGGCGCCAGAGGTTCCTTGGAAATAACTTCTGGAAGGATGATATGATCGGCCGGATTTTCCATCAGAGAACGCTGGGCAGCCAGACCGGAGATATCTGTGGTGTGGACATCGCAGCGTCCGCTATCATAGGCCTTACGAACATCGGGCTGCTTATCGAAAACAACCGGAGTGAACTTCATACCGGTTTTACGAAAATAATCGGTGATATTCAATTCGGTCGTAGAACCGGTCTGCAAGCAGACGGTGGCACCATCAAGTTCCCTGGCATTTTTTACCCCCAGATCCTTTCTGACCATCATTCCCTGGCCGTCATAGAGGGTGGTGACTGTAAAATCCAGACCCAGTTGGATATCCCGGCTCATGGTATGAGTGGTCGTCCGGGACAGCAGGTCAACTTCCCCGGATTGCAAGGCCGGAAGCCTTTCTTTGGAGGTCAGAGCGGTGTATTTGATTTCCGGCACATTTACCGCCGCAGCAACTGCCCGACAGAAATCCACATCAAATCCAATGCGCTGTCCTTTGCTGTCCAGTGCAGAAAACCCTGGATTTTCAATGTGGGTACCGCATTTAAGAAATCCATCTTTCTGCACATCCTTGAGGGTTGTGGCCTGGACTCCTGCCGTTGCTGCTGTCAACAGGGCGATGGTACCCATTGAGATAAAAAAAGAACGCATGATAAAAACCTTTTCTCCTGAAATTAACAACACATCTCCCCAGGGTATTGGGACATCACGGCAAAACCGCGTATGTGTTGCTATAAACTAACGCGGGCATGACGCCCGCAGCCCAGTAATTCTAACGAAAGGAACCGCTTCTTGTGTCTACCGGAAGTTTCCCGAAAATCCCGGAAAATACAGAAAGGAACGACTCATAAAGAGCTTTTACAAAGATTTTTCAATATGGTCAAGGGTACTCTCTGTGGAGCTAGCGCGGAAAACCTGCAATCCAGGAGATCTTCCATCCCAAATATATTGATTCCTGTCTAGAAATGGAATATTATATGTCTACATAAAGACGATCGGAGGTGTGAGATGATATTTGCATTATCAGAAGGACAAGAGTTGACAATACCTGAAGTGATCGAGGAAATCGAAAATGGATTGCCAGTATCAGCTTTCAACGATATACGGGATGAACTTCAACTATCGGACGTGCAGTTAAGCCAGATTATAAGAGTCCCAAGAAGTACGCTTGCCGTCAGAAAGAAAAAAGGAAAATTTTCTTTTGAGGAATCGGAGCGACTGTTTCGGGTTCAGCGACTTATCGAGAAAGCTGTAGATGTGCTTGGTGATACTGACATGGCAAGAACGTGGCTCAAGGAGAAAGCATATGGATTAGGTGATGTGTCTCCTTTGGAATTTTCCAGGACCGAGGTTGGGTCAAGAGAGGTGGAGAATTTACTCGGGAGGATTGAGCATGGGGTTTTCTCCTGATGGAAATAGCTTCTTACCGGATTGTTAAACAAAGACATGTTGCGTCTGCATTTGACGGGGAGGGGGCCAGACGTAATGGCGGCAGATGGAACAGCTCTGGTATTCCCCTTGTTTATACGTCTGAGTCTCTGGCGCTCTGCTGCCTGGAAATCTTTGTGCATCTTCCTTCTTATAAGCTATTGCAGGAATATGTATATATTGTAGTGCAATTTGATTCAGACCTCGTAACTGATGCAGAGATATCCAAAGGATGGGATTCAAGACCAGTCTCCAGGTCATCTCAGTCTATAGGTAATCAATGGGTTCGCGATGGGAAATCTCCGGTTTTGAAAGTACCAAGCGTGATTATTCCCGATGGTTCAAATTATTTATTAAATGTAGGGCATCCAGATTTCAGTAAGATTCGTATAGGCGAGCCAATGCCAATGAGCTTTGACCCGAGGCTATTGAAAGGGTAGATTTTTTCAGATGCACAAGGCCTTTTATTGCGACTCCCTTTCCGCATTTTTCCTCTGCAACCAGGGATTATTTGCACTCAAGCTGCAGGAAGAGATCGCCTCTTTCGCTACACCCTCTGACGGAAGAGATACCTGCCGGAGCCAGTCTCCCCTTACCCTTTATTCGCAGCTTCTGTCCGGATTTGCTGCCGGGAGGAATTTTTACCTTCAGCGTCTGTTCTCCCTGTTCTCCGTAGACAAGGATCTGGATTGTTTTGCCTTGTTCCATTTCCTGTCGTGAGAGCGGGGTGTAGTAGGTGATATCAAGATCTTTGAGGTGACAGGAAGAAATATCCTGTTGACTCTGTTCTTTTTTCAGTTTTGAACCGGAAAGCAGATTGGTCAGTTTTTGTCCAATTTTTCTGACGGGGGAGTTTTGGTCCGTTATGCTTTTTTTTGCCGCAGTTTTGAGCAGAGGCCGGGCCAGGGAACCCATAAAAACGATCCCCCCTAAAAATATGCCTTTTTTGCTGCCAAAAAAACTTCTTTTAACAAAGGTTGCGCTGTGTCTGAAACCTGAGCGTTGAAATTCTTTAAGTAATCCCGAAAAAAGATGCTGGAATCTGGGATCCTTGAAAAGATCCTTGAGAATATCCTCCTGGCTGTAGGAAAAACCATTTCCAGTCGAGTTTTGGTCATAGCTTTTTTCTCGGCCTCGAAAGCTGTTATACTGCTTGCGCTTTACCGGATCGGTGAGAACCCCGTAGGCCTCTGCTATTTCCTTGAAACGCTCTTCGGCGGCGGGGTCATCCGCATTCCTGTCGGGATGATATTTCATCGCCAATTTACGATAGTTAGCGCGTATCTCTTCATCCGTGGATTTTTTGTTTACACCCAGGATTCTGTAATAATCTTTCATCGTTCCCTGTAATACCGGCTGAGGTACGGTATATCTTCCGATGGTTTATATTCTGATTCCAAAAGCAATTTATCTAGTTGTGGAAACTCTCAACGGCTTTCAGATACAAGTTTAAAACTGTTTATCCTAAATAACAACAGTTCTGGTTCAGAGAGTTCGCTGTAATCAACTATTTTTTTGGAAATATTACTATTACTAAAAATTGTTTGCCATCATTGTCATCCTCTTGTTTCCTCTGTTCCTGCCTTACAGGTTCTTGCAAACAAGCGAGGGAAAGGCTTTGTTTTTTTCATTTTTTCCTTTATTCTCTTTGCCAGGTTTAATAGATTAGCACCATCATGGGAAACCCGACCATTGTTTTTGTGGTTGGGGATATTGTGCTGTCGTCTTCACACTGAGGAGGCAGCATGTTAACAAGCTGGAAAAGGAGGCTTTTATGAAGTTTACAAGTGCGCTGGCCGTAACTGCGGTGTCCTGTTTTGCATTGGCTATGACAGCCGTTCCAACTATCTCACAGGCAGAGCAGACCTTTGTCACTATTGGAACCGGTGGCGTAACCGGGGTTTATTATCCAACTGGTGGCGCTATCTGCCGCCTGGTAAATAAAGGCAAGAAGGAACATGGCATTCGTTGTTCTGTTGAGAGTACTGGTGGTTCCATCTATAATCTCAATGCCATTGCCAGCGGTGAACTTGACATGGGAGTTGCCCAGTCTGACTGGCAGTATCATGCCTATAAGGGAACCAGCAAATTCAAGGATGACGGTGCCAATAAGGAACTGAGAGCAGTATTTTCTGTACATCCTGAGCCGTATACTGTTGTCGCAAGGGCAGACTCCGGCGTAAAGAACTTTAAGGATCTTAAGGGTAAGCGTGTCAATATTGGTGATCCCGGTTCCGGCCAGAATTCTACAACCAAGGTCGTTCTTGAAAAACTGGGCTGGACCCTTGATGACTTCAAACTGGTTTCTGAGTTGAAAGCTGCCGAGCAGTCTGGGGCTCTTTGTGATAACAAGGTAGATGCCATCGTCTATGTTGCTGGAGTACCTAATGGTTCCATCAAGGAAGCTACCACGGCATGTGATGCGGTAATGGTTAATGTTGACGGTAAGGAAATTGACGCCCTTATTGCTGAGCATCCATACTACAGAAAGGCGGTTATCCCTGGTGGTACGTACCGTGGAAACGATCAGGATGCCCGTACCTTTGGCGTAGGCGCAACCTTTGTTTCCTCTACCAAGGTGCCTGAAGAGGTTATTTATCAGGTAGTGAAGGCGGTATTTGAAAATTTTGACAGCTTCAAGAAGCTGCATCCTGCATTTGCAAACCTGAAGAAGGAAGAGATGGTCAAGGATGGTCTCTCTGCACCCCTTCATCCTGGTGCTGAGAAGTATTATAAAGAGGTTGGGCTGATTAAATAATCCAATCCATTTTTTCAGCTTTTCAATTTGATGCACCCGGAAACCTTATGTTTAAGGGTGAGAGACAGCAAAAATGCGGTGTTCGGAATTTCCGAACACCGCATTTTCTATTTCCCGAATCCGTGATGAATACGTTGAGAAAAGCAACTGCTTCATTTTACTTTGATGTTAGTGGGTCGTTATTAGATTGTGATGGTACAAAACTTCCTGACTAGGCGGAGTCTCTTTGCATTCTTTTTCAGCTATGCTATTCTTGCCGGAAAGATATGGTTTTGCCAGAATCAGGAGACCTGCCATGAAAAAGCTGCCCATCGGAATTCAGACCTTCAGTGAAATTATAAAAAATGATTACGCATATGTGGACAAGACCGGTATTGCCGCCCAACTGATTGACTGCTATAAATATGTATTTTTATCCAGGCCACGGCGATTTGGTAAAAGCCTGTTTCTGGATACCTTGCATAATTTGTTTGAAGGCAAAAAAGAACTGTTTACCGGCTTGGCTGCCGAAAACAGCCATGACTGGTCAAAGGCCTATCCTGTAATCAAGATTTCCTTTGGCGGGGGAAATTTTCGCTCACAGGAAACGCTTCAGGTCGCAATCCTTGAAGAGCTAAGAGACAATGAAAAACGTCTTGGGGTTCATTGTGATATTTCTGTTGTTTCTGCCAGATTCGCACGCATATGGCGGTTTTTGCCAGAGAAATCCTGAAATCCTTTTATTCTGTCATCAAAAATAGCGATGCCTATATTCGTTTTGCTTTTCTGACCGGCGTAACCAAATTTTCCAAAGTCTCTGTCTTTTCAGGTATCAATAATATCGTGGATATTAGCCTGGAAAAGCCATACGGAACTATCTGCGGATACACTCAGCGCGACCTGGAAACCGTGTTTGCAAAACACCTTGAAGATGTGGACATGGAGCAGGTCAGACTCTGGTATGATGGGTATAATTTTCTGGGTGACCATGTCTATAACCCGTTTGATATTTTGCTTTTTATCGCCAAGGAGAAAAAATTCAAAAGCTACTGGTTTGAGACCGCTACCCCAACATTTCTGATAAAACTGCTGAAAAAGCAGAGATTTTTTCTGCCAAACCTGAATAATATCAAGGCTGGTGAGGAACTTTTGACCTCCTTTGATATTGATAAAATTGACCCTGTTACCCTGCTGTTTCAGGCTGGCTATCTGACCATCAAAGCCGCCATTCACGCCCTGTTTGCAGCCATACCCTATCATAATTATACCAATAACGATATTGCTCGGTATGAGGGGTTTTATGCCAGCGTCATCTTTGCCTGGCTTTCTTCCATTGGTGTTGTACTCATTGTCGAAGACTGCACCAACAAGGGTAGAATTGATATGAGCGTGGAAATGAATGAGACAATCTATCTGATTGAATTTAAGGTGGATATGCCGGAGCAAAAAAACCTCGCCCAGATAAAATCCAAAGGCTACGCTGAAAAATATCAGACCAAAGGCAAAAAAATTGTGATGATTGGCATTTGCTTTTCCAGCGCAGAAAAAAATGTGACAGAATTTATTTGGGGAGAAGAATTTTGAGGCGGCACCACTCTTGAAACGAGATGGAAAGCTGACGTCATGGATTCAGGCATTTGATAGTCTTTCAAAAAAGCCGCATGGAGCCTTATGTTTCCATGCGGCTGAATTTCTAACTATCTGAATATTACCAGGAATATTCCGTCCCAAGTTCCATTCCAATGTCGAAGGCCTGGGTGTTCAGTTCTATAAAATCCTTGGGCACCCTCTCTGCAATAGCCTTGAGGGCATTTGCAGGTCTGATAACCTCGGTGATACTGATCAATGTCCCAAGGACGCAAATATTAAAAACTACCGGTTTGCCCACAGATTCCATCATGGTTTCGTACATGGGTAATTCTATCTGTTTGGCGTCTACCTTTCTGGTGGTTTGCACAAATCTGCTGTCTGAGAGCAGAATTCCCCCTGGGCGGATAGCAGGAGCATAGGTGTTATATGCTTGCTGGGTCAGGCAGACCAGCACGTTTGGTTCAATTACTCCAGGATAGTCAATGATCTCATCCGAGATGATAATGTCACTTCTGGTAGAACCGCCCCGTGCGGCCGCACCGTAGCTCTGGGACTGGGTTGCATTTTTACCTTCATGGATTACCGCTGCTTCGGCCAGAATGATCGCCGCAGTGATTACACCCTGCCCCCCGGAGCCTGAAAATACAATTCGAACTCTACCCATCAGATCTCCTCCTTCATCGCAGATGCAATTATCTTGTCATATTCAGCACAGTATTCCGGGCGTGTGTTGTCATCAACAAAAATACCCCTTGGGGTAAGATGTGGATTTTCTTTCAACGCCTTGGAACCGATTGGTGCCGTATTGTGCTTGTGGATTTCCAGCATGGAAACGGCATCGCCTTCCTTGTTTTTACGTCCGTAGTGGGTAGGACACTGGGAAAGGATTTCAACCACGGAAAAGCCCTTGTTCTGGATTGCCTTTTTAAGATAACCGGTGGCCTCTTTGGCATGGTATGCGGTAGAACGGGCAACAAAGGACGCACCCGCCGCCTTTGCCAGCTCAACAACATCAAAGTTGGAATCAATGGTCAGATATGGCGCAGTAGTTGCCTTTACCCCAGGGCCGGAAAGCGGGGAGAATTGGCCCCCGGTCATTCCGTAGATCCTGTTGTTCATTACAATTGCGGTGATATCAATGTTTCGACGCGCTGCATGGATAAAGTGGTTACCTCCAATTGCGAGGGCATCACCGTCTCCCATGGGGACGATAACATTGAGGTTCGGTTTACTCAGTTTGACACCGGTGGCAAAGGCAAGGGCACGACCATGGAGGGTATGCAGAGAGTGAAAATCAACATAACCCGAAATTCGTGCAGAGCAGCCGATCCCTGAGGTCATGACGATATCATTTTTTTCAATGCCAAGCTCTTCAATTGCCCGGATCAATGAGTTGAGGATGGTTCCATGGCCGCAGCCAGGGCACCACATATGCGGAAAATATCGTTGTCGTATATAGTCTTTTAATGCCATTTCACACTCCCCTCCCCTGGATAACCCTGAGGAGTTTGTTGATGTCTGCAGGTGTAATCAGTTTGCCGTCGATTCTGTTGGCAAGGAATACCTTGTCTGGTTTGTGGACGGCGGCTTTAACTTGTGCCATCACCTGTCCCATATTCATCTCGACTACCAGTACCGCTTTAGCATTGGCACATTTCTCCCGGATCAGCTCTTTGGGGAATGGCCAGATAGATTGCAGTTCGAGTACACCGATCCTCTCGCCTTTTGTACGTCTCTCCTTTGCCAGGTGGATAGCTGATCTGGCTGATGAGCCGTAGGAGATAAAGATGTACTCGGCATCATCTATAAAATGCTCCTTGTAGCGGGTAATGGCGTTGACATCGCTTTCAATTTTATCGTTAATATGGCGCAGCAGATCGTACACTACCTCTGGCTTATTTGACGGAAAACCCCACATGTCATGGAAAAGCCCGGTCACGTTGTATCTATGCTCGCCGCCGAAGTCAGACATTGGCAGACGGCCATCTTCTCGCGGCAGATATGGATGGTAATCAACGCCCTTACCCAGCGAGGTCCGCAGTCGGTCAACTATCTGTATTTTCCCTTTTTCGGGGATAGTCAGTTTTTCCCGCAGATGGCCAATGGATTCGTCCAGAAGAAGAATGACCGGGGTTCTGTAGGTCTCAGCGAGGTTGAAGGCATCAATTGTAATATTAAAGATATCCTGATGGTTGGAGGCAGTCAGGGCGATAATGCTGTGGTCTCCATGGGTACCCCAGCGTGCCTGGTTTACATCGCCCTGGCTTACATGGGTTGGGTTACCGGTGGATGGGCCTCCGCGCTGGACATTGGCGATTACGCATGGAATCTCTGTCATGCAGGCGTAGCCGATAGCTTCCTGTTTTAAGGAAAAGCCGGGGCCGCTGGTGGCAGTCATAACCTTTCTGCCAGTGAGCGATGCACCAATGATTGCACACATGGATGCAATCTCGTCTTCCATCTGGATAAACTTGCCGCCTCTTTCCGGAAGCCGCTGAGACAGATGTTCTGCAATCTCGGTAGAGGGCGTTATCGGGTATCCTGCAAAGAACTCTATTCCAGCATAGAGCGCACCTTCAACGCAGGCCTCGTTTCCTTGAATAAATCGTATTTTTTCACTCATTGATCACCATCCTGTTCTATAACCACTTCTATGGCCAGATCCGGGCAGCGAATTTCGCATAGCCCGCAGCAGATACAATCCTCCGGTCGTACTGCAACAGCCCGATCCTGTTTATTCAGTTCGAGCACGTTTTTGGGGCAGAAGCCGACGCATACTCCGCAGCCCTTGCACCAGTCAGTGTTGATGGAAAGCTCTTTGAGCTTCTTTTTTGCCATAAGCGCAACCTCGTTTTGATTGAAGATACCTTCTGAACATTATTTCGTCTTGCTGCTTTCCGGTAGACCAGCATGGTTGAACGGCTGGATAACTTTCAGCCATAACAATAACACCGATACGCCGTTATGAAACACGGACTTCCGGGGCACTGGCGTCTATCTGTGTACCGGGATTCGTGTAAAAAAGAAAACAGTGCCGAAACTCTAGCATTTTTATTCCTGTATATCCAATGAATTTTTGTTAATTTTCATTGCAGTTATTCGGTGAATTTTAAATAAACCAACGTGGGGATAACCTCTGTATCTCAATATTATGGATCAAATGAGCTGCATTCGCTGCGTAATCGAAAATCACAACAAGCTCCCCAAAATACAAGGGAGCGGTTTATGAGGCGATTTGCAGAAAGATTTTCAATTTTGGTTAAGGAACCTAACCGGTTTTGATTGTATTGTTTTCGCTAGATTTATCTCTTTTTTGATGTTTTCTGGATAGATAATGTGGTTTTGCGAAAATAGAAAGTTTCTCGATAAAGGCTGCAAAAGATGGATGCTTGCCCAGGCAGGGAGTATATTTTGTTTACTCATATCAACAGTTTTTTTAATGGAGATATAGAGGAGAATAGTCACTGAAAGCATTGTAATGTAACAGCGTCACCAAATTCACTTAATTTATCGTTGATTTTTCACCTGCTGTTCATTACCATCGAAGCGTGTTCTACCAGATGTGGCCGCTGCTTGTTAATTGATTGCATGGTACAGATTCTTTTGGGAGGACTCCTTTCTTTTTTTGTTTGGTTGTCTTGAAAGGCGAGAAAGACTGACCGGGTAGGTGCCCCAATCTAATTGGTAAGAACACCTTGAATTAGCCCGTACTTAGCTGTCCGGACTTGGTCTGCTCTGCCGGATGAAATCTCGGCGGGCTTGACATAGAGGAGATGGAGGGTGCGCTGAAGTTGATTCGATACATCGAAATTAGGAAAGGAGGTCTTCAATGTTTGGATGGTGTGGTAAATTGTTGTGGGTGGATCTAACTTCCGGAAAATTGGAGGAACGTGCGCTGGATCCAGGAATAGCAAAAGATTATATTGGCGGTCGTGGTCTGGGTATCCGTATTTTATTGGATCACGTAGATCCAGAGGTTGATCCTTTGGGCGAGGAAAACGTCATGGTTATGGCCACCGGACCGTTGACAGGAACAGTCGCGCCTACAGCATCCCGGTACATGGTTATGACCAAATCTCCCCTGACCGGAGCCATCAGCTGTTCGAACTCCGGCGGTCGTTTTCCGGCCGCTCTCAAAATGGCTGGCTGGGACGGCATCGTGTTTACGGGTAAATCGAGTCGGCCTGTTTACCTTTGGGTGAACGACGAAAAGGTTGAGTTGCGAAATGCGGAACACTTGTGGGGAAAAAACGCAATCGACACTGATGATGCCATTCGGGCGGAGACAGATTCGAAGGCCAGAACTGCTGTGATCGGACCGGCCGGTGAAGCCAAAGTCCTTTTTGCTTCGATCATGAACGACAAACACCGTACGGCGGGGCGTTCCGGTGTGGGCGCAGTGATGGGTGCAAAAAATCTCAAGGCAGTGGCTGTCATGGGTTCAGGTAAGGTAAAGCTGGCCGACCCGGAGAGGTTTAAAGAACTTGTTAGCGGGTTTGTTAAAGGGTTCAAAGAATCGTCAAAAGGCGGGCCGATTCCGTTGCGGGAATGGGGAACTGCGGTAACTGTGGTTGGCACCCAGAATTTCGGTGTTTTCCCAACGCGCAATTTTCAGGAAGGTCAATTCGAGGGATGGGATAAAATTGACGGGCGGGCACTGACCGATAAATTTTTGGTACGGGCAAAGGCCTGCCATTCCTGCCCCATTGGTTGTGGTCGTGGGACTAAAGTTCCTGATGGACCATACGCGGGAGAAGGCGAGGGACCGGAGTATGAAACAATATATTCCTTTGGTAGCGACTGCGGGGTGGATGATCTTGCTGCTGTAACCAAGGCCAACTATCTGTGCAATGAGTTGGGGATGGACACCATCAGCATGGGGGCTACCATTGCTTGTGCTATGGAGATGAGTGAAAAAGGGTATCTTCGGGACGAAGACGTTGGCCTTGGGAGAAAACTCAGATTTGGTGATGCTGCAGCTATGGTAGAATTGACGCGGCTAACTGGCGAAAATAAGGGCTTCGGAAAACTTCTTGCTCAGGGCTCCCTGCGGTTGGCAACACATTACGGACATCCGGAGCTGGCGATTGTGTCCAAAGGGATGGAGTTCGCAGGCTATGATCCACGTGGTGAGCAGGGTATGGGATTGGCGTACGCCACCAGCCCCATTGGTGCTTCACATATGCGAGGTGATCCAGCCTATATCGAGCTATTGGGTGTCCCAAAGTCGATTGATCCCCATACTTATAAAAATAAGCCAGCGATTATCAGATACTGGCAGGATTCCTTCAGTGTCATTGATTCGTCCGGGCTATGCGTATTCTTTTCTGTCCGCAACTATGTTCAACCCGACGAACGTATTCGTCCGGAGGGTATCATGGACCTGTTAAATGCCGCCACTGGTGCGAACTACACACTTGATGAACTTTGCCTAGCCGGCGAGCGAGTTTTCAATGCCGAGCGTATTTTTCTCAATGCAGCAGGTTTCACACGCAAGGACGATTCCCTGCCGCCGCGTATCGTTTCTGAACCGCTTCCCGCAGGACCGGCAAAGGGGATGGTGTGCCATCTGGATGAAATGCTCACCGACTACTACCAGTTGAGAGGGTGGGACCAAAATGGGGTGCTCACAACTGCAAAGCGCGAAGAACTGGGGTTAGATTGACGGAAGAGAGACTTGATGAAGATCGACGTTCAACTGCTATTGACTTTTGAGCAAGCTATAGGGCAGGGGCGAAATCCTTATACCCTGGAGCTTGCTCCCGGTTCAACTGTCGCCGACCTTGTTTCTTCTCTCCCCATCCCGCAAAATGCGCCGAAAGTTGTTTTGGTGAATGGCCGGTTGCCTAGAGACGAACAGGTGTTGAAAGAGGGAGACCGGCTCACTGTTTTTCCGCCGCTGGAGGGCGGCTGAAAAACTTGATGTAATTTATCTAATTTGTTTTTTAAGAGATAATAAATTTATTGACGTGTATTAGTTTGAAAAGGGGGGAACTAAATGGTCGTCTTGTGGGGCGTGGATGTTATTTGATCACACGCTTGATTTGGGCCGCTTGTAACAAATTCTCTATTAAGCAGATTTGGAAAAATGTCTCTCTTGTGTTCATTGTGTTAGTAACGGCCTTGTATTTTTTTCTTTTACTTAGCTTTCGCTTCTTCCGCAGATTCACAGTAGCTTTCCGGCCCAGCTCTTCATAGGGAAGTCCGTAAACCGCTCATTCATTAACGGTCATGTGTTTTATAAGATTTGTTAGCGGTGTAGGCAGCTTGTATGATATTATTTCTCGCTCTAGTTTCACGACAGATTTTAGACTTTCTACGAGTCAGCCATTACAATAGCTACTGCGATGGAATTGCTTACATGACAAAGTAAAGTAATCGGGTAAAGCTTCTTCAAGTAATTTTCTCCATTGCTTGTTGTCGCATTACTTACGCTGAGGTTTTTTGTTGCTTCTGTAATTTTGCTTCTTTACAAAATTAACTTTTCCTTTCTTGAGTTTCCGTGCGTATCTCTTTTCTGATTTGTTTCCCGTAGTAAGACTATCCCTTGAGTGCATAATGTAATTTGCACAGTTTTAGTGTCTATTTTATTTATACCACTCGAAGTTTGGGGTGTGCTGCTTCTGGATACAGCGGCTGAAGAAGCAATTTCATAAATTGCACGTAAATTTCACGCCAGGGGGGATGAGCAAAATTCTTTGCAAAGAATGTATTTGCCCTGTAAATTAGGGCGTTGGTTTTCGGTTCCCGTTTCTTCGGGTTGAGACTGAAAGTTTACATCTTTATTGTTTTTTGTTTATCGTGGCCGAGCCACTTTTGCCAAGCCATCTGGTTACAGGATGATCACCAATTTTGCTGCACAGCTGCGTAATAAGCTAAAGAATCAGACACTTGTTAACAAGTTGAAGGTTCTGAATTTTGTTGGTATCTCAATGGCTATGGTCATTATATTCGTGTTGTGGTCTCTGATGTATTCCTGGCATACCCGTCAGGAACTCGCCGATGATCTTGCGGAAAAATCGCAGTTGCTGGCCGCTAATATTGCCCCGATGATTGCGTTTCAGGACAGGGAAGAGGCTCAGGCCCTTCTCGGCACCTTCAGGGGTACAAAGAATCTGCGGCGTGTGGTGGTTTTTCAGCAAAAAGAAAATATACCGTTTGTCCAGCTTGTCCTTGACCTGACTGCGCTGACACCTTCCCAGCTTGTGCCTCTGGTCCGTGAGGTCAATTCCACCAGGGTTCAGTTTATCAAGAACGGTTTTTTGGCCTTTTCCCCTGTAATTCTTGATAAGGAAAGGATTGGCACGGTGATTTTTGAATCGGATCTTGGTTCAGTGAAAAAATCCCTGTCACTCTTTTTATTGTTTGGAAGTATGGCCCTGATTGCCGGAATTATTCTTTCCGCTGCAATTCTTAAAAGATTACAGTCTATCGTTATCTCGCCCATCGTAAATATCTCGGAGATGGCAGAAAAGGTGGCTGCCAGCAAGGAATTTCATTTGCGTGTGGAAATTGATGGCCAGGATGAAATTGCCCGCCTTGGCCAGCATTTTAATCAGATGCTTGATGAAATTGAGTTAAGGGATAAACGGCTCAATCAGGAACTTTGCCAGAGCAGGGAGTCTGAAAAAGAACTGGATAAACTCGCCAGGACCGACATGTTAACCGGCTTGCCTAACCGATTTGCCTTTATGTCGGATTTGTCAGATGCCCTGAAAAAATCTTTGGCCGAGGAATCGTTTTTGGCCTTGATGTTTATCGACCTTGATGATTTCAAGCAGGTGAATGATACCCAGGGACATCATAATGGGGATAAGGTTCTGCAGATTACTGCCAGGCGGATACTTTCCGTGCTTCGCGATTCGGATACCCTGTACCGTCTGGGCGGAGATGAATTTGCACTGATTGTCAAAAGTGCAAAGGGTGGAAGACATATTGCGCAGATTAACAAAAGGATTACTGCCGCTGTTTGTCAGCCTATTGGCCTTGATCTTGGTGCCGGTGATGTTGCAGGCGATGTTCAGATTGGCCTCAGTATTGGTATTGCGTATTGTCCGTACCATGCGGATAACGAAGATGAATTGCTGCGAAAGGCTGACTGTGCAATGTATGAAGCAAAATCTGCAGGGAAAAACAGCTTTCGGGTATATCATAAGGATATGGAGGAGGATGTATGAGAGCGCGAGCTGTACAAGAATGTGTAAAAATTGTTTTCGGTTATGGTGCAGTTTTGGTCCTTCTGGCGGGGTGTGGAGGCAAGACGGCTAGTCCTGCGGGTGGCTTGAATGATATCGCTGCAGAAGAGGCTGTTGCAGATAGCATTGCTCCGGGAAAAATCAGGGTGCTGCCGCTCCATGTGGATAATGAGGTTGGCGTTGCTGTGCTTCCTCCAAAGCCCAATGGTCCCAGAGTTACAAAGAAAACAGCAGTCGGAAGTAAATGACATGAATATCTTATCCTGTCGGTAAAGGTGGATGATGGTTTTTAAGCTATCCGGTTGAGCGTTGTTAGCGCGATTGAGTAGAGCGCATTTTATAAATCGTTAATATTGGCGTTTTTGTATTTAATCTCCGGCTGTTGGTTTTCATTTTTGTTGTTCCTGGCAAAGGTGCCTCGAAAAACATTTGAAGAGTTTTCTTCATGTAAAGCAGCACTGTTGAGGACGTTGTTTCTGACCACGTTGTTATTCTGTATCTCCTCGGGCGATTGACCAAAGAAATGATTCCAGAGCCACCAAATCTAAGCTGGTGATTGTTGGTTTCAGTTATACTTCTTTTTCCCGATTGCCAGACAAGAGGAAAGCCTATCTGATAGAATATTCCACTTGCAAAAGTTATTGATCTAACGCGGAAAGCCGTCACCCAAAAGGCCTACACCTCAAATAATTTCTTGTTTTTTATGACAGGAATTGAGGAATAAGTTACTAAAAGGCCTAAAAATTCAAAAAAACCAACCTAAAAGACCAAATAAAAAGGAGGCAAGTTATCACAAATAAAGAGAAGAAAAACAAGAGCGGTTCGTGAAGTATAGCGACTCCCGGCGAAAAAATCATCTCGCTCTCATTTAATGATCTGTCTGTTGAACGCAATAAAGCAGTACGGCAGGCAATTTTCTGTAATTACGTGAAATTTACATTTCCTCCCAAGAATGCAAAATAGATTTTCATTTATTGGAAGAAGTTCGCATAGTGTTGGCATTTAAATTGCATTTTACTTTTTGCTTCAAAGGCCGCTAAGCTCCCAGCGGTTTGAAGCTCAAAGCTACTACATCCCCGGCGAAAGAGGTTAAACAGTACTTCTGTTTGCCAGGATCCAGATTATAACCTGCCTGTCAGTTAGTTTTATCTATTTGTCTTATCGTTGTAAGCAGCTTGCAGGAAGGTGCTTGCAGGATAGTCGGGAAAACGATGTGTTATTCCCAGAACGAGAATTGCTGATGCAATTTCTTAACTCGGCAATACAAAAATGAGGTGTAAGAATGGAGAAAAATCTGTGGATTCGATCTGTAGTCGTATTTTTTGTAACCTTTGCAATGAGTTTAATATTGTCATTTGGAAATGATGTTCTGGCAGGGGGCAAAGTTAAACTCATCTATGCCGACCAAGCCATGGAAACCCAGATGGTTCATAAGCTGGGACTTATGTTTCTTGAAAAAGTGGAAGCCAGTTCAGATAACATTGTATTTAAAAAGAGGATGGGCGGGGTCCTCGGTGATTACATGGTTATAGCCGAGCAAACCAGCATGGGTGCCGTTGACATTTCCATGATCTGGTCTCCATCCGATCTGGATCCAAGGCTGGATATAGGCTGGCTCGGCTGGCTTGTAAAAAATGTTGAAGAAGCAAAATTATTGCTTGGCCCAAACAAGCCAATGTTCAAAATCTTCGAAGAGCTGTATGCGGATGCAGGGATGAAGCTTCTTATGGTGGGATGCGATGGTATGTCAGGGATACATGTTCGTAAAGGTGCTAACCTTATGGATAAATTAAACCATTTTCCTCAAGACGGCAATGGCATCAAAGCCAGGATCCCATCATCCAAGTTGTATGAAGTCCGGGCCAAGAATCTCGGTTTTGCGCCAACAGCTATTCCATATTCTGAAGTTTACACCGGCCTGCAGCTGGGAACTTTTGACATCAGATTCTGCACCGAGCCTTCCGAGTTGATGATGTTTGGTGATGTCCTTGAAGGCTGGGTTGGAATCAACGAACTGAGCTGTCTGTCTTTTCTGGTCATGAATCTGAAGCGCTGGAATGGGTTGTCAGAACAAGACAAGGCTGTAATCCAGAAAGCTGCTGATGAAGTGGCCTTGTTTAACTGGGATTATATACCCGAATATACAAAGGAATGGGAAAACAAGGCCAAGGAAAAGTACAACCTCCAGATCAAGTATCTGCCCGACTCAGAACTGGAAAATCTCCAGAAAATCGCAGAAGAAAAAGAATGGCCGGTTGCAGAAACTCTTTTCGGAAAAGAGTTGATGCAGAAAATTTATCAGGCTAGGAAGGATGCGGGGCTTTAAGCTGACCTCTTTTCCTTTTCTTTTCTGTGTTGGGTGAAAATCGTAACCTGCAGGAATTCTCTGCATTTTGAGAATAGTTTTCACCCGTAAAAGTACAGGAGAAAGACTACTTGATAGAATCTGGGCGGCCCTGTGTTCTGCGGGCCCGCCCCTCTCCTGAACTAGCAGTTTAGCTGTCTTGCTCCACCTCGATTTTTTCGCAAATCAAGTAATACAATTTGTTGTGCCGCTCGTTCCCGGGCTCAGGGAACGGTCAGGGGGATGGAGTGGTGGTGTCTTTCTTTGCAATGAACCTTTAGATGATCTTCTGAAGAACCTTAACAGGCGCAGGCAGAGGATATATCAGGGAGGAAAATCCGTGAGTGTAAAACAAGGATCGGGAACAATTGGTTCTGTGCTGTCTTTTTTTGATAATCTCACTGTTATGGGGATAAGGGTGAGTTTATTTTTATTCAATCTTGGTCTGGCTCTGATTGTCTTTGGTGTTGTTTTCTCCAGATACCTGATCCCTGGCTCTCCCATGGTCTGGATTGAAGAGATGAGCGTCCTCCTGGCCCTATGGCTCTACTTTATAGGATCTGCCCATTGCACTCGAAACAACAGCCACATAGGGGGAGGCTTTATCGATATCTGGCTTAAGGGGAAAAAGTTGCGCATCGTAAAGGCCATAGCCATTGTGATTGATTTTATCATCGTCATCATTTTTGAAATCCTGTCAATTAAATATTTCATTTATCTGCTGGGAAGCAATAAAAGCTCGCTATATCTCAGGATGAACAAATCAGTCTGGGAGGCTTCAATGGTTGTCGGCTTTGGATTGATGGCAATATTTCTGATCCATCATTTCTATGTCGCAATAAAAGATATTCTCAACAAAGGATAAAGGTATGATCAACCTCATTCTAGGTATAGGTGTAACCATTCTGTTGCTGGTACTTATCAGTATTGGCGTGCCGGTATACAGTTCATTCGCTGCGGCTGCCCTTCTCATTACCGTCGTTCTGGGGTCGGATCTCAGTTATATGGTTGGGAGTGCTTTATGGCAATTGGGATCTTTTTCTCTTCTGGCCCTGCCGCTCTTTGTTATGGCCGGCTTTCTCATGGAAAACAGCGGGGTAACCACACGGCTTATCCTTTGGGTTAAATCAATCACCGGTAGTATCAAAGGGAGTCTCGGTGCTGTTACCGTAATATCCACTGCACTTTTCGGAGCCATTTCCGGTAGCAATGCATCGGCGGTAGCAACCATCGGTACCATCATGATTCCGCAACTCGAAAAGGAAGGCTACTCCAGACGCTATGCCACTGCTCTTGTCGCCTGCTCAGCGCCCATAGCGACCCTGATTCCGCCGAGTATTGCCATGATTCTTTTTTCGGTTACAGCTGGTCTTCCGGTGATTGCTTGTTTCTTGTCTACTGTGGTACCGGGAATATTAATTACATCCGGTTATGTGCTTTACAATTATCTGAAAGTCAGAAAAAATCCTGAAATAAAGGTTTATGAAAAAAAGGATTTTACATCGTTTTACCGTGAAATAGGAAAGCGTTCACTGGAAGGACTTCCGGCTCTGCTGATGCCTGTTCTGGTTCTTGGCGGGATCTACTCGGGCATGTTTACTCCCACCGAGGCTGCTGCCGTGGCTATCGTCTACACTTTGCTGGTTGGGTTTGTTGCCTACAGAAAGCTGACAATTGGCCTGTTCTACTCAAGTCTTGTGCGAGCGGGCACAGTAACGGCTTCCATCATGCTCATGTTGTTTTGTATCTTTTGTATGGGACGTGGCTTGATGCTCGGTGGCTACCCGGAAATGATCTCGGATTTTGTTATCAACGCTTCTGGCGGTAACACGTTTATGGTAATTCTGATACTGAACATCACCCTGTTGATAATGGGAATGTTCATGGACGATTGTTCCGGTAGCGTCTTGGCAGCAATATTGTTGCTTCCTTTGGCAACCAATGCCGGTATTCACCCGATTCAGTTCGCTGCCATCGCCGGAACCAACCTGGGACTGGGAAATGTCACGCCGCCGTGTGCACCGCTGTTACTTATGGCTGGCGGCATTTCCGGCATTTCCCTGAAGGAATATTTTCTCCATGGAATGAAACTATCCCTGACTGTACACCTTCCTGTAGTTTTTCTAACATCCTATATACCGCAGATATCTCTTTTTCTGCCGCAATTACTTTTGGATAACATGTAGACATGGCTGTATGTAACAAAGAAATAAATTGAGGAACGAGTAATGTCAGACAATGCACAAAGAATTGAAAAAGGCGTAAGTCGTGGAAAACGGTTCGAAATTATCGTGAATGACAAGCGAATTGAAGCATATGAGGGGGAAACCATTGGCGCAGCACTGATGGCTGCCGGGGTTTACGGCCTGCGAACAAGCAGGAATAAAAAAGAACCCAGAGGCATTTTTTGCGGCATTGGCATTTGTCAGGAATGCCGGGTAACGGTGAATGGTGTTGCCAATGTGCAGGCTTGTGAAACCCTGGCAACACCTGAATGTCGTGTTGAAATATAGAAAAGTCATCGAAAAAGGAGCAGTAACGTGGAAAAAGCAGAACTCGTAGTTATTGGAGCTGGTCCTGGTGGATTATCCGCAGCTGTCAAGGCTGCTTCCATGGGCGCAAACGTGACGATTCTGGATCAGAATGCCCGGATTGGGGGGCAGATTTTTCGACAGTTTGAAAAAGGATTTTCAATAACAGATGCTGAAGCCCTGGGAAAAGATTACCAGAAAGGCCAGGATATTTTTGAGCGTTTTAAACAGCTCGAATCAAAAATTACCTATTTAAACCGGGCCTCTGTATGGGGAATATTTGATCACAACAGGATCGCCTATGCCCGAGATGGTCAGTCAAGGACTGTTGAATTCAAAAACCTTGTGATAGCCTCCGGGGCCTATGACCGGCCAGTTCCCTTTCCGGGCTGGACATTACCTGGAGTTTTCACCGCTGGCGGGGCTCAAAATCTGGTAAAAAACCAGAGAGTCCTTCCCGGGAAAAAGATTTTGCTGGCGGGAACAGGCCCTCTTCAGCTTGTTGTTGCCCATCAGCTCATCAGCAATGGTGCCGAGGTGGTGGCAATTCTGGAGGCAGGAGATGTCAAGGGCCATTTGTTGCAGCTGACAAAGGGGGTCATAGGGAACTGGCATTATGTTACTGACGGACTTCGCTATATGAAGACAATTCGCAAGGCAGGAGTCCCCATTATGCGAAACCATCTCATCATCCGCGCAAATGGAACAGAACATGTCAACGAAGCTGTAATAGCCCGGGTGGATGAAAACTGGCGGGCAATACCGGGCACCGAAAAAACTTTTGATGTGGATGCGGTTTGTATAGGCTACGGCCTGGTAACATCCACGGAACTGACCCGTCTGGCAGAGTGTGAGCATGTTTATGACGGCAGTCTGGGTGGCTATATCCCAGTTCGTTCCGAAAATATGGAAACGACACGGAAAGGAGTCTTTGCGGTCGGCGACGGTGCTGGTGTTGCAGGCAGCGAAGTGGCTGTGCTGGAAGGAGAGATTGCCGGCATTGCTGCTGCCAGCAGCCTTGGACACACACTTGATACAGAAAAGGCCAATGAAATGTCAGCTGTGCAGAGCCGACTCGTCCGGTACGAGGTTTTTCGCCGGGCCATGGATGAAATCAGCAGGCCAAGACCCGGACTCTACGAACTGGCAGAAGATGATACGGTTATCTGCAGATGTGAGGATGTTACCTATGGACAGATAAAGACATTGGCCAAAAGGGAAGGGATCAAGGCAAAGGACATAAAGCGGGAGACTCGTACAGGTATGGGGTCATGCAATGGAAAAATATGCAGTACCATATTGATAAATCTGCTGCACGACCTGTCTGCGCAAACGCGTGAACAACCGGAAGGTCTGAATATCAGGCCGCCTGTCAGACCGGTTTCCCTGGGTGTACTCGCTGGAACCGGAGATAATAGATAATAGAAAAAAGGAATTTCCTATGTTTCCACAAGAAGCTGAAGTGGTAATTATTGGTGGCGGTGTTGTCGGATCAGCTGCGGCATACTTTTTAGCTAAGGAGAACAGGAACGTCGTACTCGTTGAAAGAGGCTATGTCGCCGGTGAGGCTACCGGAGGAAATGCCGCCTGGGTCTGGTCATTGTCACGCAAGGCGGGCATTGATATCGAGCTGGCCACACACAGTGTTTCGATCTATAAACAATTACAGAAGGAGTTAGAGCTTGACTTTGAATACACAGTTAATGGCGGGCTCATGGTCATTGATGGCGAAAATCAGTTTCCCTATGTCCAGGCACATCTGGACGCCAGAAAAGAGGCCGGATTTCCGTTGAAAATGATTGATGCCAAAGAGACCCTGGAAATTCAGCCCCTGCTTAACAAGGAGAGAATTCTGGGTGGTGTCTGGAATCCGGCAGATGGCACGACAAACCCTATCATGCTCGTAGCTGCCCTGAACCATGAAGCCAGAAAACTTGGTGCTCAGATTTATCACCGTACCGAGGTGAAAGATATCGAAGTTCGGGATGGTCAGGTGAAGAGTGTCACCTGCGGTCAGGGAACCATCAAGACAAATTGTGTTATCAATGCCGCTGGCTCATGGGCTGGACAAATTGGCAAGATGGTTGGTATCAATGTGCCAATATCACCCTTTCAGATGGCAATACTGGTAACCGAATCAGTACCGCACCCTGTTCCCCATCCTATCATGGGGGCATCTTACATGGTGGAGGAAGATGCCGGCAAGAGCGGTGAGCTCGGGGTTGGCCTGATTGCCAGCCAACAAAGAGCGGGCAATCTCCTTCTCGGTGCAAGCTGGCGGGATGCCGGTTTTGACAAGCGAACCATCCAGGAAGAGATTGAATGTATGGCTAAAGTCAATGTTGAGGCAATGCCAGCCCTCAGGGATGTTCGTGTTATCAGATCCTTTGCCAATTTTTTCCCACATTCTGCGGACGATCTGCCGATCCTGGGGTTTGTACAGGGGGTCGAGGGATTTGTCATGGCATCCGGGCACAACGGGCATGGAGTCTGTCTGGGACCGGGTTCAGGAAAACTCGTTGCAGAGCTTATCTGTACCGGCACAACCAGTGTCGGAATTGAAGAGCTGCGGCTGGAGAGACCAGCTCTGCAGACAGGAGAACATTGAACATGCCAGCTGCTCATCCCGGAAAGTACCAAACAGGCTGGGCAGCGACTTCGACCATACAATTACCGGACTCTGGCGGAAAAATCATCAAGCCTTAACCGTACTCTGCAGATATCTAAAATAATAAGGAGAAGCCGATGAAAAACATTGCTGAAACACAAACTGTCGCAATTATTGGTAACGGTCTGATGGGTCAGGGTATCGCTCAGGTTTTTGCCCGTTCCGGGAAAAAAGTCATGCTGATCGGGCGCAGTACAGAAAGTTTAAACAAGGCTCTGCAGGTTGTTGCCAGGAATTTTGAGGCTTTTATCGAGCGGAAACTGGCAACGCGCAAAGAGGTTGATACCGCCATGGAAGGCATATCAATTACTACCAGTTTTAACGATGTTGCTGCCGCTGATTTTGTTATTGAGGCTGTTCCGGCGGTTCGGGAAATCCAGCTTGATGTATTCGAGCGGCTGGATAAACTCTGCTCACCGGATGTCGTGCTGGCGTCAACATCTGGTCAGCCTATCAGTTATATGGTCGAGCGTATGGCTCATCCCGAGCGCGCCATCGCAGCCCATTTCTTTTATCCAGCCCAGTTGATGCCGCTGGTAGAAGTTTGCGGAGGCAACAAAACCTCACCCGAGGTAGTAGACTGGACATGCCAATTTTTGAAATCCGTTGGCCAGACGACGGCGCTGATGGGCAAGGAGGTAGACGGTTTTATTGCCAATCGTCTCCAGTTTGCCGTACTGCGCGAAGCATGGTCAATGTGGGCGAATGGTGTTGCCTCAGCGGAGGCCATTGACGCTGCCATGCGGCTCACGATTGGTCGCAGATATGCGGTCACCGGTCCCATAGAGTCCGCAGAACTGGGCGGAGTCGACATAATGCACAGGTTTAGTGAATTTCTCTTTCCAAGTCTTGATAACGCAGATAAACCTCCTGAAGCAATAACAGCTCTTGTCCGTGATGGCCATTTTGGTCTCAAAACAGGCAGGGGAGTCTACGATTGGAGCACCCGTGATGGTGCTTCGTTAGTGGCAAAACGTGCGGATCGACTCTTTGAACACATGGCAGAAGATACACTGCCCGGCAAGTAGTTTTTCCCCGATCATTTCCAGGATGACAACTCGTCGCTTGTGGCGACTTGTTGTCATTCTACTCCATAACGTCCTCTCAACGAAATTATCTGCAGGCCGGTTTCATTTTTTCTGCCCGGATTTCTCTTTTTTGCCTGTTCGTTATTTTTATCAAGCTGTGATTTGCATATCCCTGCCAGATGACACGATACGAAATTTCCCGTTTTTATAGTGGCTGATTATCATTTTAAAGGGTAAAAAAAGAATATATTAGGATACATTAGGTATTTTAGGATTTTTTCCTGGCAGGGAGGAGAAAACAATGCCCAGAAAACAGATAGTCCTGTTCACCGTTGACAGGCAGGTAGCACGGTATTTAACCGAGAGTTTCGCCAAGATAATCGGTCATCTTGTGAAGATACACTCCATATCTATGGATGCAGCACATACGATCCCCCCCTGTCAACCGGATATTGTTTTTGTCTCGGGAGAATTCCTTGTGCCAAAGGCAAGGGCCCTTTTCCCCGGTATCAGGATTATTTCCCCGCATCGTGTAATTGTCGGCAAAAATCTGGAAAAGGTACTCTTGCTGCCAAAAGGTCACAATGTGCTTGTGGTAAACAGCCCGCGGAAAAATTCGGAAGAGACAATCGAGGCTCTGCATGATCTGGGGCTGGATCATCTGAACTATATTCCTTTTTTTCAGGGATGCTGTCTTGATTTTGACAATATCCAGACCGCGTTATCGCCGGGGATGATGCATCTCTGCCCCCCGGAAATAGAGCATAGAATAGACATCGGGCCAAGGAATGTCAGTATGAGCTCTTTTTTACGCATCCTTGAGGCACTGGAACTTGATAAAAAATATCTCGACGAGTACGCAAGAAAATATCACAGGACATTGATGGCTGCCAGCCGTAAACTCTCTGTCTCTCATATCAAGACGGAAAGGCTCAGAAAACACGAAGCAGTGATTATCAACGAGTACGATGACGGACTGATCTATGCTGACAAAAACCATTGTATCAGCTTGGTTAACAAGGAAGCCGCACGCCTTCTGAAGGCACCCAGAGAACAGATTGTAAACAAAAAGCTTCATACGATTATGAAAGACTTTGAAAAGCTCTCCGTGATTCTGGAAGAAGACGACCACTCCCCAAAATCAGCAGCAATATATGATATTCACGGGGAAAAAACCGTAGTAACCCGTATCCATGTCACAGGGGACAAGGTAAACAGCTATATTTACACCTTACGCGGTATTGACTCCATCCAGAAACTGGAAAACGAAGTCAGAACAAAACTTGCCCAGAAGGGCTATGTGACCAAATACTCATTTTCCAATATATGGACCAGAAATAAAAAGATGAAAAAGGTGATCGAAATGGCAAGAGGCTTTGCCGCAACAGAAAAAAACATCCTCATTATGGCCCAGACAGGTATGGGTAAGGAGCTTTTTGCCCATGCCATTCACCAGGCTTCTCCTGTACGCAACGGCCCTTTTGTTGCCGTCAATTTTGCTGGTATTCCTGACAATCTTGTGGAAAGCGAACTGTTTGGCTACGATGAAGGAGCATTTACCGGTGCCAAAAAGGGAGGGAAAAAGGGATTATTTGAACAGGCCAGGGGAGGGACGCTTTTTCTTGACGAAATCGGGGATGCCCCTCTGCATGTGCAGTCAACATTACTGCGTGTACTCCAGGAAAAAGAGGTACTACGGGTCGGCGGCACCAGCATTATACCAGTTGAAGTCAGGATTATTGCCGCGACAAACAAAAATATTTCTCAGGCAATAAAAGAGAAAAAATTCCGGGAAGATCTTTTTTACCGGCTCAACACCTTTCCCATTGATATCCCTCCTCTGCAGGAGCATAAGGAAGATATTCTCTACATCCTGACACGGTATTTAAAAACTCGCTACGGGATTAGCAAACGTATCAGCAACAGCGCAGAACAATGCCTGCTGTCCCATGACTGGCCGGGAAATGTCCGTGAGCTGATCAATGTGGCAGAGTACGTTTTTCACGCATCACAAGGGGCACGACAGATTCTTCCCGATCATCTTCCAAAGGCAGTGCTTGTCAGTGACTCAATATTTTCCCAGGAATCAGACATTGATCTGAGCAGCTGTTTTTCCCGAATATCAGATAAATTGATGCATAACGGCTTGCCGGCAGATATGATCGCACAGCTTCTCAGAATTATAAAAGCAAGGGAAGGAAAGGTTTGCGGTCGGAATTCCCTGCAAAAGGAATTATCCAGATACCAGTGGATACTGTCTGAAGGTAAAATGAAAAAAACGCTGAAACTGCTAAAAGAGGAAGAAATTATTCTTGTTGGACGCACAAAGCAAGGAACCTGTATCACCGCAAAAGGCAAGAAATACCTCAAGTATATAGCTCACCCGAATTGCTCATGATGGGCTCGCATCTCGCTCTTTCAGAAAAATGGCCCCCATAAGAATCCGGGTAAAGGACAGATCAGGTCAAGATTGGGTTTATTAGGAGATGCTAACTGTCATGTAAAGCCATCCCAAAACTTCCCGCGCTGTGGGTATCAGGCGCGCTGCCGCAATATCCATTTATGGCATACAATTTGCTGTAAGGCTTACAGTCTATTTCTTTTATGAAAAATAAAACGGTTGGTTGTTTAGTCTTTTACAAGGGAGCAGAAAGGTATGACTGAAGAAATGTGTATCAGTGCCGCCGATGCCATAAAAATGATTTCAGATGGTGCCCGGGTTATGGTAGGCGGTTTTGGCAACGTCGGAAACCCCGAAGATCTCATAGACGCCTTAAGTGAAAGCGGTCTTACCGGTCTGACCATTATCAGTAACGATCTTGGCTCACCGGGTATAGGCCTGGGAAAACTTCTTGAAAACAAACAAATTTCATCTCTTATCGGTAATTATTATAACTGGAATCCCCAGGTTGCCGAACATTACAATAATAAGCTGATTGATGTCAAACTTGTCCCCCAGGGAACTTTTGCAGAGGCAATACGAGCCGCAGGAGTGGGTGTGCCGGCTTTTTATACCCCAACATCGGTGGGCACTCCTCTCGCAGAAGGGAAGGAGGTTCGATCATTTAACGGAACAGCATGTGTAATGGAAGAAGCTATCCATGGGGATGTCGCTCTGGTCAGAGCCTATAAGGCGGACGCATTAGGAAACCTTATCTATTACAAGACAGCATGTAACTTCAATCCGCTGATGGCAATGGCGGCGAAGCTTACCATCGCGGAGGTGGATGAGATTGTCCCGGCAGGGGAACTTGACCCCCATCTCATCACAACCCCTCATCTTTTTGTCAACAAGATTGTGGTAAAGAGGTAAAGGAGAAATCATGCATACCTTTGTTGAAAAATCATTGATAAAACCCAGAATTGCCAAAAGAATTGCACATGAATTTGCTGATACCACCGAGCCCCTCATTCTCAATCTCGGTGTTGGTCTGCCAACAATGGTATCCAGCTATATAGACAACACGAATGTTTATTTGCAGGCAGAAAACGGTATGCTCGGAGTCGGAGGGCTTGCCGACGAATCCGAGGCTGACCCCTATCTTATTAATGCAGGAAGACAAATGGTGACTCAAACTACGGGATGCAGTTACTTCGACAGTGCACTCTCGTTTGGAATGATACGGGGCGGTCATGTTGATGCCACTGTTATAGGAGCTTTCGAGGTAGATGAACAGGCCAGTATAGCCAACTGGATCATTCCCAATGGACGGATGCTTGGTGTCGGCGGGGCTATGGATCTGGTTTCCGGAGCTAAAAAAGTCATTATCGGTATGTCCCATTTTCAAAAAAACGGGGCATCTAAGATAGTGAAAAAATGCACTTATCCGGTTACCGGCTGCGGGCTTGCAGATATGATCGTAACCGAACTTGGAGTTTTCAGATTTCCAGAGGGGAAGCTGACGCTCACGGAAATTGCACCGGAAATAGACATTAATCAACTTATTCAGCTAACGGAAGCCCATTTTCATGTACCAGATGATGTGAGAGAAATGTATCCGATTGAGTGAGGTTTACAAGCAACTGGGAAAACGACTCCCCGGCCCGCTTTAACCAGTAGTCATGTGTACGTTTTTAGGGGTTCTTCGGAAGACACAGGAGGGTATTATGACAAGAGGACAAAAGATAACATATGCAACAATGACTGCGGATAATGAAGCTCTTCACATCGAATATGATGCGGCGATTTCCCGAGTTAAGGAGAATTGGCTGGGTGTCAAGGTGCCCATATTTATCAATGGAGAAAAAATCTATACAGAGCAGCAATTTGAGAGTACGAGTCCTGTTGACGCAGAAATACTATTGTGCAAGGGGCAGGTAGGCGATGCAGGTCATGCCCACTCAGCTATCAAGGCTGCCCGAGACGCCTTTCCCGGCTGGCGTTCGACTTCGTGGCAGGAACGTGTTGCCATTCTCCATAGCATTGCAGACAAATTCCGAGAGAACAGCCTGGAATTGAGCGCCTTAATGATCCTTGAGGTAGGTAAAAACAGGCTTGAGGCCTTGGGTGAAGTGGAGGAAACCGCTGACTTGATTGATTATTATGCGGAATCCATGGAAAAGAACAAGGGATTTGTCAACGAGCTTGGCAAATTTAACCCTGACGATCCCCGGGAGCGTAATCTCAGTGTGCTTTCTCCCTATGGTGTGTGGGCGGTTATCTCTCCATTCAATTTCCCCATGGCACTTTCAGCAGCACCCATTGCTGCAGCACTGGTTTGCGGTAATACCGTAGTTTTCAAGGGGGCATCCGATACACCATATTGTTGCTGGAAGACAGTTGAACTGTTCGTTGAAGGCGGCCTTCCCGCTGGTGTGCTTAACTATGTCAGCGGCCCGGGTCGGACAGTGGGCCAGGCAATACAAGACAGTCCCGAAATTGACGGGTGGACATTTACCGGCTCCTACGATGTTGGTATGAAGTTGTATCAAAAAGCGGCAAGTGGCCCGTATCCACGCCCTGCTATCATTGAGATGGGTGGCAAAAATCCAGTCATTATTTCGCCTACGGCTGATATTAAAAAGGCTGCCGGCGGCGTGATGCGCTCCTCCTTTGGACTGAACGGCCAGAAATGTTCTGCCTGCTCAAGAGTTTATATCCATAAAGATGTGTATGAAGAATTTACCAAAGAACTGGTGCGAATAACCGGCAACATAAAAATTGGCAACCCCCTTGATAAGGACACCTATATGGGTACGGTTATCAATAAAAATGCCTGTGACCGTTATCAACGATATACCGACATGGCCCGGGCTGACGGTAATGTGTTATTCGGCGGCAATATCCTGACTGATGGTGACTTCGCCAGAGGATATTTTGTCGAACCAACCATTGTAACCGGTCTGGCCGAGGACCATCCTCTGGTCAAGGATGAGCTGTTTTTACCCATTGTCCATCTCACCAAGGTCGCATCACTGGACGAAGCCATGCAAAAGGCCAATAACATAGCCTATGGGTTAACCGCCGGCTTCTTTGGTGAAGACGATAAGGAACTGGCCTGGTTCCTCAATAACATTCAGGCAGGTACCGTTTATACCAACCGCGAAGCCGGTGCCACCACCGGAGCATGGCCTGGAATCCAGGTCTTTGGCGGCTGGAAGGGCAGCGGATCCAGTGGTAAGGGCATTGGCGGATTATATACACTCGCCCTCTATATGCACGAGCAAAGCCGTACCATTATTGACTGGCGTTAACAGCGGCATGATTTGCGGCTGAAGACAGCGCAGCAGCCTGGCTGTACTGTAAAGGGTTCAATCTTCGGTAACAAGGCAATACGACAGGATATTTCGTATAGTTATTTTTAACTGTAACTTTTTTGCTGTGTTTACAGCTCAGTATCCCAGTTTTTTTCATAAAAAATTCTGCATAGTTACCAAAGGTTGTTTTAGGAAAAAATTATTTGACAGGTGACAAGATGGAATATACGGGGAATGTGTTTTACAGGGCGATGAACAAGGAGTTACCGGTTGCCGTAAAATCATCGGGCGTTTTCATTACGGATAGAGAAGGGAAACAGTATATTGATGCCAGCGGCGGCCCGTTGGTTGTCAACCTGGGACACGGGGTCGAAGCTCTCGCTCAGGCAGCATACGATCAGGTAAAGGGCTGCGCGTATACCCATCCTACCATGTTTACCACGGAGCCTGTGGAGGAGCTGGCAGGTGCCCTGGCCGCTCACGCCCCAAAGGGAATCAAGAGATTCTATTTCTTGTCCGGTGGTGCCGAAGCCAATGAAACCGCAATCAAACTTGCAAGACAAATACACATGGAAAACGGCAGAACCGAAAAAACCAGCCTTGTTGCACGATGGGATTCCTATCACGGATTGACCCTGGGAGCCCTTTCTGCTACAGGCAGAAAGAGTTTTCGCGCTCCGTTTCTCCCCATGCTGGCAGAGACGATTCATATTCCGGCTCCTTTCTGTTTTCGGTGTCCCTATCAGCTGAAACATCCCCAATGCAATATGGCCTGCGCCCAGACCTTAGAAGACGCAATTATCGAGGCCGGGCCCGAAACCGTTTCGGCATTTCTGGCTGAAACCATTTCAGGGGCTGCGCTTGCGGCCGTAGTGCCACCAGAGGGATATTTTAGAAAAATCAGGGAAATATGCGATAAATATGATGTGCTGCTCATTCTGGACGAAATTCTTTGTGGGCTCGGCCGCTGTGGCAAGTGGTTTGCTTCAGAATATTTTGATGCGATCCCGGATATGGTAACAATGGGTAAGGGCTTGGGCGGCGGTGCTATCGCTATTTCTGCAGTTGGTGTGCAGGAAAAGCATTATGACGCCATACGAACAGGCTCTGGAGGATTTGTCCATGGCGGGACTTTTTCACATCACAATGTTGCAGCAGCTGTAGGCAGGGCAGTTATACGTATACTCGAAGAAAAGGCGCTTGTTCAGCAAGCCGCTGAAAAAGGGAAAAAACTGGAAGACAAATTGAAGTCTTTTGCGAACCATCCCCATGTCGGCAATATCAGGGGAAGAGGCTTATTATGGGGCGTAGAGTTTGTGCGGGATAAAGACAGTTCGAAACCTTTTTTAAGATCCGAGAAATTTGTTGAAAATATATGGAACGCTTTATGTGCACGAGGAGTATTGGCCTATAAGTCAACCGGATTTGCCCAGGGAGATGGTGATGCTATTATTTTTGGTCCACCATTTATTATTACCGATGAGCAGCTGGATGTAATAACCGGCGCACTATGGGATAGCCTGGATGAAGTTTGCACAAAAATTTAACCATAAAATGGAGGAATACGTATGGAACGAGTGGTAATTGCCGGTGCCGTCCGGACACCCATTGGAAAATACATTGGGGGATTGAGAGAGCTGCCTGCATACGAACTCGGCGCTCTTGTTTTGAATGAAGCCGTGAAACGGGCTGGTATCACACCGGATATGGTGGATGATGTTGTTATGGGACAATCCTATCAAAACGGCGAATCGGTCAATATTGCCAGGGTTGCCTTACTGGCAGCGGGCTGGCCGGTGGATATTCCGGGAATCACCATTGACCGGCGATGCTGTTCAGGACTTGACTCCATTTGTTTTGGCGCCATGAAAATCCAGAGCGGTCAAGGAGACATTGTTGTCGCTGGAGGCATCGAAAGCATGAGCCGCGCAGAATTTTACATTCCTGGTGAATATATGAAATGGGGCGTTGGCGGACGAAAAGATGACAAGTGGGGAATCATGCCCAAGGGGCATGGAGCAATGTCCATGTGGGGAATTCCCTTGTTTGACCGGATTCAGCGGGCACGTGTCATGTCCCAGCCGATTGAACGGTTTGGAGAGCTGAATTCGATGATGTCCTGGGCGGAAAATGCTGCGGCCAACGAGAATATTACACGGGAACAGGCCGATTTATGGGCATGTCAAAGCCATAAAAAGGCCTGTAAGGCTATTGATTCCGGTAAGTTCAGGGAAGAAATAGTCCCGGTTGTCGTCCCCCAGAGAAAAGGTGCTCCTCTTATAATTGACACTGATGAGCCGCCCCGACGGGACACCACCACGGAAAAACTTGCAAAACTCAATACTGTATATAAGGACGGCATTTGCACTGCCGGAAACTCTTCAACGGAAAATGACGGTGCCGCGGTAGTAATCCTTCTAAGTGAATCAAAGGCGGAACAGCTTGGAATAGAACCTTTGGGGTACCTTGCCTCCTTTGCCGTAGCTGCCTCGGACCCTGTGCTGACGTATCCAGCAGTACCAGCATCTGTTGAAAAGGCACTTAAAAAGGCCAATCTTGCTATAGAGGACATGGATCTTATCGAAATACAGGAAGCCTTTGCCGCACAAGTGCTGGCCGACGCCAAATTGATGGGCATTTCCGGGGAAATACTCGACGAACGAGTCAATGTAAATGGTTCAGGAATTTCCCTTGGACATCCTATAGCCGCCACTGGAACCATGCGTCTGGTAACATTATTACATGAGATGAAAAGGCGCAACAGCCGTTATGGGCTTGAAACCATTTGCGGCGGCGGTGGACACGGTATTGCGGTTGTCGTCGAGCGCAGATAGTATGCTTTTTGGAGAAGAAACACGTTTAATGTTTAAGCTCGTGGAGGATAGTTCTACACCTCCATCCCTCTTAAAAGGTAAAAGGACAGAGAGAAGATAGGAAAGAGATATTTGCATTGTCACAGGACCGATTACAAGTTGTCAAGAATCATTCTGCGGAGGAGGGTACGTATGAACAACTGGTATAAAATGAAGAAATACGATTTTATTAGTTTTGTCGTTTTGATAGTTTTATGCGTGATCGCCTTTATTCCTTTCAGTTGGGACACTATGGTTGCTGGCATGGCTCTTTTTGGCTGGGTACAGGGAGTTTTAATGCTTCTGGCGCCTGCCGTTACCTTGTTCTTTATATCTCTTGAAAAATCTGAAGAGGGAGATAGCAAATGAAAATAATTGAAGTCTCGCTAACGATATTTTACATATTTATTTGCATAGGGATTGGCATTTGGGCCAGAAAGAAAGTTTCCTCATCAACCGATGATTATTGGGTGGCTGGTAGAAAAATAGGGACTTTTGCTAATTCCTGGGCTCTTATGGCAGCTCTTGGTAGTGGTGGTTCCATACTTGGTGTCAATGGACTTGCTTATGCAGCCGGTGTTCCGTATGTTTTTGCCATGTTTGCAGGGGCTGTTGTCGGTTTTCCCTTTGCCGCCATTCTGGTTGCAGGACACTTGAGAGATCTAAAAGTTCGAACTGTTCCCGAATATCTAACCATCCGCTATAATAACAAGATACTCAGCGTAATTGTGCCGATCATAATCATGGTCGCCATGGAAGTTTATGTCGTGGCTCAGTTAAAGGCTGCCGGGATAACCGTGGTATATCTTCTTGATTTACCATATAGTTATGCTGTAATTATTACTGCAATTGTTTTTACGCTCTATGTTTCAATAGGAGGTATGTGGGCAATAACCCTGACAGATGTAATGCAGGGAATTTTGATGTTTGTTGTGGCAATAGGGCTATCGCTGGTTATATTCGCCAGTTTCGGTGGAGTTACACCCTTGTTGGCAAAAGCGACAACAGCGGCTCCTCATTTCGGACAAATTAAGGAAATGTCTTTTATCAGCTATCTTGGCGCCTTTGTCGTCTGGCTTGTTGCCGCATGCTGTGTTCCCCATCTTGTCATGAGAGTTTTTACAGCAAGAGACTCACAATCGGCAAAACTGTCACTTAACTATTCGATGGTGACCTATGCAATCCTTATTTTCGTTATGGTGCTGGCGGTAGCCTCGGCAGGGCATGTTGTCTTCCCCGGACTAAAGGATGCAGATACCGTTTTTCTGAAAGTAATGGAGCACTACCTGCCCAGTGCGCTTATCAGGGGGATCGCTGTAGCTGCAATTATGGCCGCGGTCATGTCAACTACGGATGCCCTTATACTTGCTGTCAGCAGTGCGGCTGTTAATGATATATACAAACAATTCATTAATCGTGAGGCCAGTGACAAAACTGTTGTAAAGGTTGGACTGGTCATGACATGGGTAGCAGGCCTGTTGGCAATTTACTTTGCACTCAATCCGCCCAAACTTCTTACCATGCTCTATTCCCTGGCAGTGGGGCTGATAGGCTCCTCTTTGCTGGCACCGATAGTTCTTGGTATTTGGTGGAAAAAAGCTACCCCTGTTGCGGCATTGCTCAGCTGTATAACTGGAGGCACCTGTTATTGCTATCTTTCTGTGGTTAAAACTATGCCTCCGTTATCTCATATCCTTGTTTCAATCCCACTGAGCTTTGTGGTTCTTGTTGTGGCGAGTTATTTTACAAAAACAACCGATCCAAGAATTATGAGTCTTGTTACCAAGGTGCATGAAAGTGGGGAAATTGATTCATAAAAAATGCTGGCGATGTCTTAAAATTGATATGGCCTGTGCCGGTTTTTTGCCGCTACTGGTTTGTTGAGGAAGGATGATAAATCCTGTTTTAATATGACGGTATGTTTTTTTCGATTGGTATTTAGAGCCTGATATAGTCGAGGAGGACCATTTTTAGGTGAAGGAGGTTAATCCCATGTCAGAAGTCAGAAAAATCCTTGCCTGCATAGATTTGTCGGAATTTTCCGGTAGTATTCTGGACTATGCAGCTGAAGTCGCCTGGAGAAAAGAAGCTGAGATTATTGTTTATAACATTATCAACCAGCGTGATATTGATAAGGTGGAAGAGATTCGTGAGTATTGGTTCCTTTACTCTGTTGGCTCTTCAAAAAAAAGCATCACTCCCGCTCAATATATTGAAACCGAAAAAAAACGCCGCTCAGACGAACTGAAGAAACTTGTCGAAAAACATTTTGCTCAGTCTGAAGCAACTGTCAGTATCCAAATAGACACAGGGTTCCCACACAAAGCTATTATCAAGGTTGCTGAAATGGAAAATGTTGATCTTATTGTCATGGGAAACAAGGGACGTGGGAATTTTACCGACACGGTTCTTGGCAGTACTGCTCTGCGTGTTTTACGAAGATCAACTGTCCCTGTCTTGAACGTGCGGTAATAAAGAATGCTGACAAAAGCTCTACGTTTCCTGAACATTCATTTTGATGGCAGGCTGTTGTGAATAGTCTTTTTTGCTCCATCTGATTTGTGGCAGAGTTGTAATCCCTAAAGATATTCAAAATGTTTATATCATTGGACAGGATGGGTAGTAACAGTTGCTGTAAGATGTTCTTTCATAAACTTGTCGGGGTTACGTTTGAGGGAGACACGGGAAATGAATTGTTCAGGAATTTAAAAAATCGAGAGTAGATTGTTATTCTGGTGGCCTTTGTTTTTGCTCTATTGATGGGAATTTCTGTGGGACTGTTTTTTTATCTTGAGCAAGGATATTCCAACGGATTCGTACAATTCAGCTTCGTAGAAATCCGAACACGCATTTTTGATGGTAGAGGGTTAACCAAGGTATAATATTTTCCATCCTTCATCTATCGGTAGAGTTGTGTCGGCGGCAAAGCAATGTACCCTGTTTTGCGGATCAAATGCAAACAGCGGGATTGCCTTGCTCCCGCAACGGTGGCGAAAAAGCTGTGGATCGTATTTTCCTTCAGGAGAAAAGAGCTGGAGTGTTGCTCCGCTTTCAAAAAACTCCCGCAGGAGTTGATAGCTGACCTCTTCCCCAAACAGGATTTTGCTGTGCAGCTGCGGGCTGCCCATGCGGTGGAAATGCATATTTCGCTTTTTGCCGGGAGATGCAAGAATAGAGTAGATGTGTTTTTTGTCAAAATCCCGGCGATAGTAAAGGGTTGCTGCGAGGTTATGATTTTCCGAAGCGGAAAAGGCCAGCATCTGTTTAAAGCCAAAAATGTCAAAGATGCTTCCGACCGCATTTTTTTGATTCTCCCCACTGTATACAGGGAGCTGTTGTTTCTCTGCCTCCCGTCTCCTGTCGGAGGAGTTGTCTGTGATCATGGTCTGTACCCCAAGGTCAATGAGCTTTTTCGCAATGATCCTTGAGACTGGATTGCTGCCGGCTATGAAAACCCCGTTACTCGGCGGTCGGATAATCCGTAAATATTTCGCAAGGGGAAGGGCGCTTATGGACTGAATTACGACGGTGAGGATAATGATTGTAAAGGTCAGCGGAACAAGAACCGCTGCATCCGTGTGCCCGTAATCCTGGAGTTTCAAGGCGAAAAGGGAAGAAATAGCTGCCGCAACAATCCCCCGGGGTGCAATCCAGGAGAGGAATATTTTCTCTGGGCGGCTAAGCGTAGAACCCATGGTGGACGAGAATATACATATCGGTCGTGCAACGAGCTGAATCACCAGATAGACGAGAAGTGCCTTCCAGCCCGGAGCCAGCAGCTCCGCAAGATTAATCCGTGCGGCCAGAATGATAAAGAGCAGCGAAATTAAAAGGATACTCAAGGTTTCCTTAAAGGCAAGGATATGTTTTAACTCCACATCTCTCATGTTTGCGAGTATAAGGCCAAAAACGGTGACGGAGACAAGGCCGGACTCGGGCTGGAGGCTGTCGGCCAGGGCATAAGAGATAAAAAGTATTCCCAGGGCGGTGATATTTTGCAGGAACTCCGGGATGAGATAGTATCTCAGAGCCAGACCAAATCCGTATCCGGTCACGACACCTGTCAGTCCGCCACAGATAAGGAGTTGTATAAAAACGA
>PDWJ01002445.1_pt1 | contig 36007 bp, 41 predicted proteins | sample 1430881 | NCBI WGS metagenome assembly PDWJ01 (sample SAMN01162460, study PRJNA174530) | Oral metagenome, whole genome shotgun sequencing project. | biome: Marine environment; feature: Marine mammal; material: Swab sample of the gingival sulcus; isolation source: swab sample of gingival sulcus...
TTCTGAAAGTAATTCTTCTAACATAGTATTACGAGCTTCAAAAAAACTTTTAAAGTTATTTCTTTTAATTTCAGTTACCATTTTATTACCTGCTATTATATAAATAGATTAATATTCTATCTATATAATAGCAGGTTTTTTTCTATAAAACTACTCTTTTACGGAAAAAATATTAGTACGATAAAAGCCTGTTATTTCAACACTCTTATTTTCCGTAAAATATCTCTTTAAAAATTCCGTAAAATGTATATATATTTTATGGAAAATATGGCGATTTGATGTATAATATCTGTATAGATACTATCAGAACTTATTAGGTCAAAAAGAGAGGACTTGAAACCATGATTACACAAGCAGAAATTGAAAGACGAAAAGAATGTGATAGAGAAGCTAGAGCTTCTTTTGCAGTGGATAATTTATCTTTGAATCCTGAAACCGAATATATTCATGAACTTTATAATAATGGCGAAATCACAACAGAAGAAGCCATTAAAAAAATCAACGATTTTTACAGGGAAAATTAATGAAATTAATATATCCCTTTAACTATGGTTCAGATGATTATAACTTAGATAATGATAATAACGTCCATTATCAAGATAGTGGCGTATTAAAAAACACCCTCAATATTATTGAAACTAAGAAACTAAACAAAGCTGAAAGAGATAATTCCTTAGCACGTCTTAGAGAATTAGAGGGTTTAAGTAGAAATCCAAAATTTAATAGCCAGTATTATCTTAGTATTCACAAACATCTATTTCAAGATATTTATCCGTGGGCTGGGGAAACAAGAGCTATTGATATAGCTAAAGGCGGCAGTGTCTTTGTTCCTCATCAGCATATTATCAAGGAGTTAAATAATAGTCTTAATACGTTAGAAAATAACCTAAAATCTATTTCTAATCAAACAGATTTAGCAAATTCTTTGGGTAAATTTCTAGGCGATGTAAATAGCATACACCCATTTCCTGAAGGCAATGGACGAACTCAAAGGCTTTTTACTAATGAGGTTGCTAAAGAATACGGATATAAAATAGAGTGGAATGGTGTTAGCAATGAAAAGATGAAAGAGGTATCTATTCAAGCCCATACAGGCAACTATATACCTATAATAAAACTTATTGATAGACAACTTCGTGAATTAGACCATAACTTAGAAAATAAATTATCAGAAGAACAAAAAGTAGCATTGCAAAGCTGTAGAAATGTAATTGATGAGCGTTACAAAAACAATCCTGAATTACTCGCCCAACAACACGAAGCATTGAATGCCAAAATACCTGGTATGGTTGCTAATAATCAAAAATTACCCCAACAAACACATAAAGTCCAACCTGACGTGGAAATTAAAACGCAAGATAGAGGCAATCCTGATAGAGGGAAATAAAATTTTAATAGTTGTTTTTAGTTGGTTTTGGTTGTTTTTAGTTGTATAATATAACAGCCAAATAGTAATTATAGGAGTTCAAAACAGCCATGCTAGAATTTTATAAGTTTTTAGCCACAATTTTTCCAATAACAGTGGTTATTTTGTTTCTGCCTCTTATTTTTCATAAACTAAATCGAAATTTAAAAGAAATAGCGTTTTCTCGCCCCTCTGCAATAGAAACAAGTAAAAAAATCAAACAAAAAAACCAACAAGAAAAATATACCTTTTTAAAAGATGGTGAATTTTTTTTGATTGGTAATATATGGGAAATAATTAAAAAATCTTATCAAAGATTAATAAAATTAAAATTATCAAATTCAGATAAAAAAGAAGTTAATGCTCTAATGACAAAAGCTAAAAATTTAATGTCTGATTTTGAAAGATTATATAAAGTTGGCATGGCTGATAAATACAAAAAAATCGAACAAGATGGTAATACAATATATATTGGTTACAAAGATACTATGTTGGATAATCTTAAATTAATTAGAACGAGACTTGATGAATTACTATTAATTCAAGCTGAAGAAATATCATCATCTATTTTTGATTTTTCTATCAATGACGAAGCAGTTTTAAATGAAGTTGAAACGAAGTTTGAGGGCTTAGTTAATTATGGGGAAAGGATAATTTCTCTTATTGATAATAATAAATTGACAATTTCAACTGAAAATGAATTTACTATAAGAAAAATAGTCAATGAACGACTTCCTGAACTTCATAAAGATTATCTAAATTCAGTCAAAGACAAAGAAGAAATAGAAGAACAAACATCTTTATTTGAAAATATTTTAGATGACTTAGAAAGTCTGTTTTCTGATTATGAGAAAGGTTTAAAACAAAGTATTTCAGATAGTGCATTGCAAAATTTACTTATTCAGCAGAGATATTTTAAAAAAAGAGCAAATAGTTAATAAAAAAGGTTTTTTATGATGTCGGAAAAATTGGAAATATTTTTAATGGTTATGGCAGTAATTTCTAGCTTTTGGATTATGTCTGATAGCATTAAACTTACTAAATATATAAAAATATGTAAAGATTTAGAACATAAAAAGCCCATCAAAGATATTAAAAAAACCTTACCAAAAGAGGTGTTGCGTTTTTTGAAAAAAAATAAAACACCTGATTATTTTTTTAAGATGAAAAATTTTTGGAAAATTATAACTATACTCGCTATGTTGGTTTTTTATATACCACCTATGTTTATTTTTAGTTATCTAATATTAAGTTCTGAAATATCGATTGATTTTTTATATATTGTGGTATTGATTGCTGTTTCTTATCTGACATATATTAACTCTATGAAAAATTCTGTGTTCTATAAATTGTTATATCTCTTGAGTAAAGATAAATTTTTGAAAGATTTGTTTATTGATTTAAAAAAGACAGTAACAAAAGGATAGACAAATGAAAATAGGTTATGCAAGAGTATCTACCACCGATCAAAATTTAGATTTACAAATAGATTCCTTAGAAAAAGCTGGTTGTGAAAAAATCTTTACTGATAAAATAAGCTCAACGAAAAAGAATCGAGCAGGTTTGACAGAAGCTCTTGAATATTTACGTCCCAATGACACCCTAATAGTTTGGAAATTAGACAGGTTATGTCGTTCTATTCCTGATTTAATCGAAATATCTCTACAATTGGAAGAAAAAGAAGTTGAACTACAGAGTATTACTGATTCAATCGATACATCAACACCATCAGGGCGAGCCTATTTTGTTATCATTGGTGCATTCGCTCAAATGGAGCGTGAGTTACTTCAAGAGCGTATCAAAGCAGGTATTCAGTCCGCTAAAAAACGTGGTCGAGTGTTGGGAAGACCAAAAGTATCAGAAGAAAAAATCAAAACTGCAAAAAAATTATTAGATGGAGGTATGAGTTATCCTGAAGTGGCAGAGAGTTTAAGTATTTCTCTTTCGTCTTTGTATAAGTACGTGCCTGTAAAGAATGATTAACCATTTATTCAAACAACAAAATGTAAAGTACTTTACATTTTTATAAAAAATCTCATAAAAGATAGTTGTTTTTAGTTGTTTTTAGTTGTTTTTAGTTGTTTTTGGTTGTATAATAGAGGAACTTTCAAAGAGGTTGTTTTATTAAATATATGTAAAGTACTTTACAATTTTCTAATAAAGTTGTTATTTTAAAATGTAAAGTACCTTACACTTAAAGATATTTAAAGGTGAATGTTATGCACAAAGAAATCATAGTTGCAGTATTACTAACAATACTTTCAGCGATTGTCGGCTATAATATGGCTATGATGAAAGTAACTTCAGTTGCCAACAATAATCATTTGTTATCGGTTAATGAGAATAGTATTGTTGTGTGCGAGTCAAAAGCAGTAAATTTTTCTGTTTCTCAATAATTTTAGGAATTGAAATGAACTTTGTGAGTTACATCGGAAATATTAGACCAAACCCTATTGGAGAGGCGTTTTATTTCTTATTTTGTTCTTATAGATTATTTGGAATAATTGTTATAATTCTTGCTACATTGCATTTTTCAATAGTTATGATAGGTAATAAAAGGCAACTAACTCCAGCACAAACAGAACTCAAAAGAAAAAGAATTAGGGCTTATTTTATTGGCGTAATTCTTTATGTTTTAGGGGTTGTTTTCTTTTATGAATCAGCTGTTTTTCTTTCAATATTATTTGATCCTTTTTTTAATTTGAATAAAGGGAATTAACCAGGATAAAAAATATATGTGTGATAATGTCGAAAAAATTAGAAAAGAAATAGACAAGAAACAGCAAAAAATTTTAGCTAAATTTGAACTATTTAAGAAGTGGATTTATAGAATATGGCTTGTTTTTTCAATATCTATCTTGGTTGCGATTTTTTTGTCTGATATGAATGATGTCGCCTTTAAAGTTTTTTTGATGATTATAATGCCTTTTTCAGCGATGGCTACTGCTGTTGTATTTGAAGGTGTTATTACTACCGATAAAGATAATGATTTAAAAAAATTAGAAATTGAAAGAAAAAAAATATCAGTCGCAAGTATTGATGACTTAAACCAATTTAAAGCAAACATTAAGAGAGCTTTGGAATTGGGTATTGATGTGGAAAATTTGCGTGAAGTCGAAAAAGCCAAAGAAGAAAACTATCTCTTTGGTTACGTTGATGTGGCAAATTCTTTATTGATGACAAAAATCGAAGAAAAAGAAAAGCAAAACGAAGTTAAGTCGAGAGAAAAAGAAATATTTGAACTGGCTAAAGACTTAGATGGTTTGATAGATTAACTTTAAAAAAAGTCTTCAAAACGACTATAATCACTACTCAAATTTAATTTAACAACCAATGAGGTATTATATGAGTATTTATTTAATTACAGGCAAAACCAGTGTTGGTAAAACAACTTTTTTCAAAAATTTAGTTACTAATAAAAAAATAAAAGGTAAGGTTTATTATAACACTGTAGAATTGTCTGATTTTTTAGTGCCTAAGTTTCCAAAAGTCCCTGATAATTGGAAAGATTTAAAAAATGTCACTATTTGTTTTGATAGTGTTGAATTTGAAAATATAAATGATGAATTATCAAATATTGATGAATTGAATATTGACTTGATATTACTTGGAGAAGATCCCTCTTTGCTAAACGAAGACGTTGCAAGGCGTGTTGATAAACATATTCATTTGGCTAAAGGTTTGCCAATGAAAAACAAAAAATCATTTTCTAAAGATACTCTATCTGTTTTGGTATTTGAATATAATTGTTATAAAAAAATACCTGATGTAGATAGTGCTACTATTGAACAAATAGAATTAAGTTTGTCCTAGTTATAAAGGGAAAGAAAGCAAAGATTGGGAATTGATATAGGCAAATTAAAATGAATGAATTAATTCAGGAAACACTCACATTTGTATTTGTTTGGTGGGGTTTAATGGCAATTTGTATGATACTTTTGGTTCGTGAAACCTTTCTTTCGGCAAGAGATATGCGAGAGCATAATTATAAATGTCGAATATTAGGCTTATATCAAAATGGTGAGTTAGAGAAATTAACCTATGAAGAATTGGCATTTTGTGTTAATTTTTTTAAAAATGGTGATAGCTTAATAAAGCCGTCTTATAACGTGTTATTTGCTATAATGGCTATATTCGTTTTAGTGGCTTTTGGCGGTTTGATTTATATTTGGTAGCTTAAAATTAGTTAGATTTCTGTTTTGACTAATGTTAGTATAACAAAATAAAAAATGTAAAGTACTTTACATTTTATAAAATAGTCCAGGAAAAACAATGAAACCAACATTAGATTTTTACTCGTACCTACAAAATGCTTTTGATTTCTTCAATGAGAAGTTATTCTCTAATGAGTTATCCCCTGTTATTTTTACTGTAACAAGGAAGAAAAATACGGCTGGTTATTTTCGTGAGAAAGGCTGGGTAAGTGAAGATGGACAAAAAATCCATGAAATAGCGATTAATCCTCAATATTTTATCACTGTATCGCCATTGGAGCTTTATCAGACCATTGTTCATGAGATGTGCCACCAGTGGCAATATGAATACGGCAAACCCTCACGCAAAGGCTACCACAATAAAGAATGGGGCGATAAAATGCGAAGCGTTGGCTTAAAGCCTATTTCAAGAGATAACAAACAACAAGAAAAGAGAAATAATACAGGGGTTGGTCAAAAAGTACATGATGAACCTATCAAAGATGGTAAATTCGAAAAGGCTTGTCTTGATTTCTTTAAAGCTGGTTATAAGCTCGCTATTGTAGATAGTCATTATAATGATAGCATTACCTTGAAGAAAATAAACTCTGTTTTAGAGAAACGTGTTATCAGTTCATCTACAAATAATTCAACTAACAATATTAATGGCATTACGCTTGGTGATAATTTGACAAAAGCAGAAATTATTCATATTGTGGGTGATGAGAATCAGCAACAAGACGTTGTTATGGAAAATAACAGTACGGACGATTTCGATTTAACGAAGCCTATTACTGATTTTTATCAAGTTGATACACCTGCTGAACCTCCACCAAAAATAAATACTAAGACAACTTACAAATGCCCCAATTGTAACTATAAGTTATGGGGAGCTTTCAATTTGCCAGTGGGTTGTATGCAATGCAATACAACATTAATGATGATTCGTTGATATTAAGGATAACATTATGATTTTTTCCGCTATAGCTGTATTGATTCTTTTAGTGTTATCCATAGAGTTTTGCATGAATGTATTAACTGGCAATACTAAAATCAATCTTGGCACTTCCATTATCTTTGTGGCATGCTTTGCATTTGTGTTGTTTTTTGCTATTAGTTATGCTGAATATTCTGGAAAAGAATCGACTGAAGAGCCAAAACAAGAGGAAAAGACAGTGTTGGTTACTGATGATAAACCTGAACAAAATAAGAATATTATTGCTAAGAAAGATAGCCAAAAAATAACCAAAAAAACCGATAATGTAATGCTAACAGAAGATAATGAAAAGCCTAATTTTAAAGATGTTATATTAGTTTTTTTAGCTTTCTCTGCTTGCTTGGCAATTGGAATGTTTCTTCTAAGGTTAGCAAACTAAATAAGGATTTTTATGAAAAGCAAATATTTATTAACAAGCCTTTTGATTGCATGTATTAGCTCCCCTGCTCAAGCCCAACATGTGATAAAAGTCAAAGAATCCAAAGTTCTTGATGGTGATACTATGGATATAGTATCGACTAAAGGGAAAACTCATCGAGTTAGGCTACTCGGTATAGACGCTCCTGAACTAAAACAGGACTTTGGTGAAAATTCAAAATCATCATTAGAATATTGCTTAAAGTTTGGTGATAGTGTTGTTGTAAAATGGTCTAAAAAAGACCGTTACGGTCGTCTGCTAGGCAAGGTGGTAGCAGGAAGCGTTGATTGCAACCTCACGCAAATTAAAAGGGGCATGGCTTGGTATTACAAAGAATATGCACAAAATCTAACAAAGACAGATAGAAAGAGATACGCTGAAGAATTTGCCATAGCTAGAAAAAGTGTTATTGGAGTGTGGTCTAAAACAAACCCTATTAAGCCGTCTGATTATCGAAAAGACCCTGATAAGTATATAGGTTATAAATATCATCAAGCTCCATTGGGCTATGATAGGGACAACCCACAGCCCAAACAAGAACCTGAAGACAAAAACAGTCCACTAACTGAAATTTTTTTGCACCCTATTGATAATATCTACATAGTTGTACCAATAATACTTGCCATAATGTTTTGGGGAGCAATTCTCTATGGTTTTGTAAAATGGTTCACAAGCCCTCGTGTTGTTGTTGTAAAGTATAGAGATTAACTTGTGGTTAAGCACGTCCATTATAAATATAATATTATTCTATTTATAATGGACGTGCTTATTATTAACGCCCCCTACCCTGTTCTTGTTCTTTTTTAGCTACCATTTTTTTAATAGCTATCCGTTCATCAGCTGTGAGTTTTGGCGATTTAGCATAATCTTTATATTGAGATAACACTCTTTTATGAGTTTCTGAAATCTTTCTCTGTTGGCTCGATGTCGGACGTTTGCGGTTGCTTTGATGATTCTGTCGCTTATCTCTATGATAAACGCCTTGTCGCTTGGTATCTTTGCTATTAAAACGATGTACACGTCTTGTTGCGGTTGCCTCTATCCCCTGCTCTGCCAATTTAGCTACAAAATTTACTCGGTAATTATGCAAATCTGCCTTTCTAGGATTTAATCTCGCTCCCCTATCATCAGTAGCAGATACTAAGACATGACAATGAGGGCTATCCGTGTCAAGATGTTGAGCCATAAAATATTTATGACCAGCAAATTCTTCATCAACTAAATTTTTTACTGCTGTCTTCAATCCATCAGGATTTGTACCATTCGGCATAGAAAAAACGATGTGAAAGGCTTCTTTTCGTGTTCCTGTTTCTGCTTTATCGTGCATACCCATAGCTTCCCATGACTTTAATAATTTTTTTTGTTCATCACCTTTATATTTAATGCCTTGTTCGTCCTCGATCTCAACATCGCCTTTTCGCCCAATGTAATTAACATGAGCTTGAGCCTTATCTGCCCCTTTTGAAGATCCACTAATTTTTACCATAACCTGCGGTACTTTCTTTTTACCACTCATGCTGTTCATGGCGTTTTTAACATTAACGTTATTCATACTATTTCTAGCAGTAGAATTATTATTATTTCTATAAGAGCCTACTGTAAATCCACCACAGCCACCCTTAGATTTTTTTGTTTTGGGTGGTGTTCCCTTAAACCAGGTATCAGGATCATCAAAAAATTTTGGCATTTAATATTTCTCCAGCGTGTTATTTAATAGTAATTTTACACTATCGATATGATTGTTAATGTACTCGCCTAATTTTTCAATATCTAATTGTTTATCTTCACCTGCATTAATTGCCTTAGCAATTTGGTTGATATTAACCCCAATTTTATAGAGTTGGTAATTAGATTTTCTTAACAATTCAAGTTCTTTTCCATTCAGTCTTTTATGGTTATATAGGTCTCTTAATATCAGACTTATGATATAATATTGCATAGAAGTATCTTCTTCTTCAGCTATTTTTTTCAAAAAATCATAGTCTGTTTTCCTCAAAGAAAGTTGGATTCTCTCTTTAGGTTCATGCTCTTTTTGGATAAATTTTTTCTGAACAACAGGCTCGTTTTTTTGCATTTTTTCATTAATTAAATGCAAAATTGCTTTATTTCTTGAGCGACTTCCTAAATGTTCTTGAGCATAATCATATAGAAAATCTTTCTGTTCTTGGGTTAATCCACGAACATTAAACTCGCTTTTCTTGCTCTCCACAACAACCTCCAACAATAACAAACAACAACATTATAACACAAAATGACCCCATTTTGACGGCTTTAGCCTATCCTGCAATCAAAAAACAAAAGATAAAAAGCTCTTGAAAAGTTGTTTTTGGTTGTTTTTAGTTGGTTTTTTCGCAGGCTGTTATATTTTTAGTTGGTTTTGGTTGTTTTTAGTTGGTTTTGGTTGTATAATGGCAAATATAAGTTGTTTTTAGTTGGTTTTGGTTGTATTATTAGCCAACCAATCAAAAATATAGTTGTTTTTAGTTGTAATTAGTTGGTTTTGGTTGTATTATATCAGTTCATCAAAAAAGAGGAGCTGACATGGCTAAACAACAACTTACAATGGTTGCAATTAGATTTTTAGTTGAAACTTATGATGACGAATCAACCAATTATACTTTTGGTGATATTGCCAAAATGATTGTTGATAAATTTGGTATTACCGTAACAACCGAAGCGGTGAGAAAAAGTTACCATAGACACAAAGAGGAGTTGCGAAAAGAAAAAAATAATATTACTGAATCTACACTAGAATCAGCAATCAAACAAAGAAAATCTGAACAGCTGGCAGTAGGCAAAACTGTTAAGAAAAATTTAACAAAAGAAACCAAAAAAGATTTCGATATGTCTATAGCCGATGACCTATCTAAAGGTGATTTAGATAACTTATTTAAAGGTTAATTTTACGAGGAAATATCATGGATATTCAAAACACAGCTCATTTTGTAATGCAATCAAAAGGCGGTGCTGGTAAATCTGTAGTTAGTTCTATACTTGCCCAATACTTGCTAGAAAAAGATGAAAACTTAATTTTGGTTGATACTGACCCTAGCAACAAGACGTTGGGTTCTTACAACGGCTTAGATGTACAAAAAATTGAAGTATTGAATAGCAATAAGCTAGTTGACCAATCAAAGTTTGACAGCTTTATGAATAGTTTTGTTGAATCTAACAATCCAATGTTAGTTGATACAGGTTCAGGTGATTTTCTTGCTATCAATGGTTATATGATTGAAAACGAGATTCCCAACATATTTACGGAATTAGGTAAAAAGTTAGTTATTCATGTGCCTATCAATTTTGGACAAGCCAAAGAAGAAACAATGAAATGTTTGGTGGGCTTACTAGCAAACCACCCTAACACCACTATCGTTATTTGGGAAAATGAATTTTTTGGTGCTAACCCTGATAACATCAAAAATTCCCCTGCAATGAAAAAATTTAAAAATATTGCTGGTGTCATCAAAATTCGCAGTATGAATTCAGATACTGAATTAAAAGATTTCAGTAATATGCTTGAAAGCTCTTTAACATTTTCTGAAGTTGAAAGCTCTGAAGATAAAAATAGGTTTGGGTTCATGCAAAAAGTTAGAATCAAAAAAATCAAAAACGAACTATGGGAACAGCTCGATGAGTTGTTTGATAGCATGGCAGAAAAAGAAAAATAATTTTTTCTTTTGTCTTCTAAAACGTTAGGTGGTAGGTTATCCGCCTAACAACCAATATACATAGGACAATGTAATGGATAACGAATTTGAAACTTTTGATGATGAATTCTCAAACACAGATAATACAACCGAAAATTATATTGAACCTGCTTTAACAGAACAGTTAAAAGAAGATAAAGCAGTCAATGAATTAACACATGAGGTTTTTAAAGAAACAGGCATGAAAGTAGCACCTGATGACCCCATTGTCCAATTAATGACTATAATACAAAGAATAACAGGCGAGAAAGTCGAAGAAATATCCAATCAATTAGAATCACTATCTGAAAATATTATAGATAATATTATTGGCAGTCAAAGCAAAAATCAACAAGCATTAGATTTAGCATTTGAGGGTAAGCTGAACGAACTAAGAGAGGTTTTAGGAAAGTTAGAAGACCAAAAAGAAATGATTGTCGCTGATGTATGGCGAAAATTAGAGGGGCGAGTTATTGATAAAATCCAATCGGAACTGACAACTGGCATTCAAAGCATTGCAAATAACAGTAACAACAAAGTCAATAACGAAAGAATGATGTTAAAAGGCGGTATCATTGGATTAGTTATCGGTCTTGTTTTGTGTGCCATTTTATTATTTTTGTTTAAATAAACGAAAACATTCTATTTAAGTACACTGTATATAGATATGATATTATTCTATTTATATACAGTGTACTTATTATTGTCATCAAATATTTCTTTGTTTTCAAAGTTCAAACGTGAAAATATAAAAACTGCTTTTATATTCATTTTCAAATTCCGCAGGTAAACTCGCCCACATATTGAAGTTTTTAAAGTGAAATTTTGTACTATCTACTGAAATGTACCCAATACCGCCATTTTTCGATAAAAATGTATTAATCTGTTTTGCATTAGTTTTATTGGTAATAACGAGAATTTTATTCTGCTGGGGAATGATTTTTAATTCGATGCTGGTTGGTGATAAAATATCAGTCATATCTTCAGAAGCAAACAATCCACCTACTTCATTTCTAGCAACTAGAAAAAAATATGGGTGCTTATCAGCAATTAGTAACATCAATGTATAATTTTGCTTGGTTGGCTTTGTCTTGCCATTCTCAAAGCAACTTATTGCCCCTTTGCCAGTTAGCCCTAACAAATTTGCAAACCGCCCTTGTGTGATTGGTTTTCCAGTTTTGCTTTTAACAATGCTTTTTCTAAGAGCTTTTATACTCTCTCCATTATCTTCAGGAACTTCTTGAACTAGTTTTCTCATATCAATAGATTCAAAATCATCTTGACTGGTTAGCATATAATTAGGGTGGTTTCCTGTTAGCAACAGAAACAAGCTATAGGTTCTATTGTCAATCCCACTAGAACCATTTTCAATGCGACTTAATAAAACCTGACTTGATAAGCCCAGAAGCTCTGCAACCTCACCTTGTTTACCAAAATTCTGACGTATTTTTATAAAATTACTAATATTGCTTTCAACAACAACATTTTCCCACGCATTATCATTATTCATAGTTACCACCTTTATTAGTTGCATTGTTCATTACACTACATAAGTAGATACACTTGAACCTATTTCAAGGAAAGTAATAGGCTCAAGTGCTATCTTAAAGAATTAAGCTACTTTGCCTAGTTCTTCAACTACGCTAAAAAAATCATCTTCATTAGAAATTTCCGTTTTATTAACATAAAAATGACTATCTGAACCATTAATATACCAATCAACATCTAGCGAATTATCATAATTATTAATAACACCAAACAATCTCAAAAACAATTCATAAGTATAGGCATTGCCAACGTGAGGGATTTCTTTACTAAATCTTATGTTTTCCCATACACTCTCTTCAATACCCTTAAAAGAACCGCCTAATCTCTCTAATAACTTTTCCCATTCACCTAAATTATTAGATACGCTGTTTGTACAAAGATTAATTAATACTGACATAACACATTCCTCAATTACCAAATTCAAAACCCTTTGGCAGTGGGTAGGTTAGCACCTTGCCAACCTTTGAGATATATTATATACAATAATAATAACTTTTTCAAGTATTATTTTATATTTATAGTAACTTTTATCCGATTATACTACCATTGGTCAAATCTAAAGAACATTTCTTCTTTTGTTTCTTAAAACACAAAAATAAGAATACAACCACAAACAAGGTGAAATTCATCAGCCATTAATTAAAATAAATTATAAAATATCTCTTGTAGTATGTTGTAGTATGTAGTATAATACATACAAATACTACAGAAGAGGAGCAATAACCATGAAAGTAACACTAACAACTGAAGTAATCCATTCAACGGCTGATAAACTAGTAGAACAAGGTATCAATCCAACTCTTGATAGAGTAAGAGAAGAGTTAGGCGGTGGGAGCTTTACCACGATTTCTAAAGCTATGAAAGCATGGCGAGCGGAACAACAAGCCGAAGAAGAGCTACAACAGGTCGAACTACCAAATGAGCTTTCGGAAAAAATACAGGCAATGGGGGCTACCGTTTGGCAAGTTGCAACATCATTAGCCAATGACAGGCTAGCAAATGAGCGTGAAGCATTGGACGTTGCACGCAACAAAGCACAGGCGGAACAAGCCGAAGCAGAACAAGCAGTGAAAATTTTAGAGGAGGAAATGGAAAATATCACTACTAGGCTTAATCAATCAGAGGAAGAAAAACAAAGCTATCAGAATTTATCATCTGAACAATCTGATAAGGCTGAAAAATTACAGTCTGAACTTAACGCCTGCGGACAATCCTTAGCACTTGAACAAGAAAGAAAGAAATCAGCCCTTGAGCAAATTAAAATTCATGAATCAGAAATTGATAGATTGCACACAGAACAAAAAATTCTACAAGAGGAAAAGCTAGAAACAGCAAAAACGTTAGCTAAAGAACAAGCCAAAACTAGCGAGCAAGCCGATAAAATCACAAGTTTGCAAGCAACGCTAAAAGATAGCAAAGAGCAATTAAAACAGGCAAAAGCCAACAATAAAAAACTTGCTGATAAGCTAGAAATTTCAACTACTGAAAAAAATGAATTGAGCAATAAAGTTTCTGCATTGGGTGGCGAAATCAAGGCAAAAAATGAAAGGGTAGGGGAGTTACAACAAAAGTTAGATAAATCCAATCAAGACAATCAAAACAAACTGATTGAGATTGAAAAGCAAAAATTATTGATAGCTCAATTAACTAAAAAACTTGAATTGGTTGAATCTAATAAAAAACCTATATCATAAGCAACACCTATACATTTTCTTTCTTTTGTTTTTAAAACACACAAAAAGCCAGTGTTGAACACTGGCTCGATGGTAATTAGAAAGCTATATTTAGTTATCCAATATTTTTCATAAGCTCCTTAAACTTCGCTGAATACATAACATCAGCGTATATTTTCTTATTTGTTTTTCTTTCTTCGGCAAAGGCTTTTCTAAATGAACCCTCTAAACCGTTTTCAATGCTATCTAAAATAACATTTTGCATTGCCTCGTTCATTGATAAAAATTTCTCTTCGCACTCCAAAAGCTCTTTTTGAGCCTGTTCTTTTTGAGCCTGTTCTTCTTTTTGTTTTTGTTCTTCTTTTTGTCTTTCTTGCTCCAATCGTTGCTGGTGTTTTTCATTTTCTGTTTCTTGTTTTCCTTGTTGATCATCTAATCCCCAGCGTTCCCTAATAGCTTTTTTTATAATATTTCTCTTATGTTGTTTATCTGTTACCCCCCTTTTTTCTATATACTTTTCTGCTTGTTCTATAACTATTTCATATTCTAATTTTGCTAATCCATGTTCCTCATCACCTGTTCTAATTTTTTCTTTCATTTTTTCATTTACTTTATATTTCACTTTTATTACAACATGGGTTATTTTTCTACCGCCTGACTTTGCTTGAAAGTCAAAATCAACAATGTAATGGGTATTTTCTGCTAAATCCTTGCTTGACTTATACAAAACATAACGATTAAAGTCTGAAATTTTTTTATAATTTTCAGTACAGCCGAATTTCTCTCTTAAATATTCAATAGTAAATTCTTTTTGCCTGTTTCGTTGTGATTCAAAACTTGCAATTAATTCTAACAAAATCAGTGCATGTGAATTTAAGTTAATTAGCAATCTTTTTTCATATTTTGTATATATGTTTTTTTGGTCAAAGACAGTCAACATTTCAATTACTTTTGGTGGCAAATGTATATCAACACGCCCCTCATAATCCTTATAGTCCGCTTGGTAAGCCCACTGAATATCCTGTTCATATTTATGATTATCTTCAAAAGCCCACAAAACAAAACTTTTCTTTTTTAAAGATTTGCTAAATTTTTTAACATACGCATAAATATCCTTGTTTTTAATATTATACTCTTTAGCATAATCAGCAATCTTAATGGTAAATACCTGTTGATTTGGATTCTTTTCAACCTCTTTCCTTACTATTGGCGACAAGTAAAGTATCATTCTTCGTTCTTCCAAAGACAAATCAGAAATAGAATAGACAAGTGCATTTTGCATAACCACCCATTTATCAGAATAAGGTATTCTCACTGGATTATCTTCTGTCTTATTATTAGCTCCTTTTTTATCAAAAGAATTACTACTATTGATATTTACATTCATATTAGGAACAGAAAAATTATAGCTAAAGCCACTCATAACAAAATCCTATCTAAAGTGGAAAGAATTAGGGTTAAATTAAAAACAAAGCGAATTATACAACAACTTTTTCCATAATGGAAACATTATTATAATTTTCGCAATTAACCCTAATTTATTCCACCTTAAACCCTAATTCTTTCCACCTTAAACCCTAATTTCCTCCACCTTGACCCTAATTTCTTCCATATTGCCCTCTACAGCCCTTTAATAACAAGGCTTTCAAAAGATGGAAAAGTATTTGAAAAGAATTAAAATAAGAAAAAACGTTTTTTAAAAAACACTATTATTTATTAGAGTAGTTAGTCTGTCATAATTAATAATCAATATCTTATATTTAAACTTTGGTTTAAATAAAATATTCAAAAATAACTTTTGCATAATACACAGGGTTATCCACAGATTTTGTGGATAAGTTTTAGGATATTAACCATAAAAGTAAAATATTATTTAATTATCAACTTATTTTTTAAAAATTTATTTCCATTTTATTGACAAAGTGGAATATTTTTAATAAAATATAGCTATTAATTATGAAATATTATTAAATTTAAGGCAAAATATGGGAACAATAAAAACTGCTAGTGAGAGAAAGATGATACTACAGCAACAGCTTGTTCTCCTTAATTCATTTCAACCAGGTAATTATGATTTAATTATTCAATCAGAAATAAAAGACAACAAAGAAATATATTATTTGTCTTTGGTTGATTTAAAAAAAACGCAAGAAGAGATTCTTTTTTCTAAAAATGGTCATAGAAGAGAATTTAAGTCTTTGAACACTCTAAAGAAATACATCATAGAGAAATGTTCAAATGTTAGAAAAATTACTATATTAGTTGAAAAGAACCAACAAATGAAGTATCTTGAAGACATTGAATTTAAATTCACTAACAAGGAGTAATGTTATGCTTGACACAATCAAAGACATGATTTATCTTGTCAGCCGTCAGCCGTCAGCCGTCAGCCGTCAGCCGTCAGCCGTCAGCCGTCAGCCGTCAGCCGTCAGCCGTCAGCCGTCAGCCGTCAGCCCAGTTCCAGCTCAACAAGCCCCTCAAAGCGATTTTGGCTGTGAAGCAGTCTTATGTTTCGCTGGCGGTATGCACGAACCAGCATGTCAAAAAACAATCCGTAAAGTTATCAAACGTCTTGCAAGAGGCAAAAGCTTTCCTATTTGTCATGGTTACAACTCAAATATAACAGCTAAGTTAGGAAGAGTTGTAGTTAAACCTATATTTGAAAACCCACACCAAAACAATTTTGGCTTTGGTGGAAAGTGTCCTGATGGTAAAACAACAGCATTTAGGCATTCAGGCGGTAAATCAGGTGATCCATATTGGACTTGTAGAACTGTTAAGATTAAAGTTCCAAAATCTATCGCCTCCGATTCAGCTCACCAAAAACAAACATATTACTGGTAAGTGAGGTAAATTATGTTTTTAGAAGCTGGTTTGTTGCAACAATGTTCACCGAATATTGATCCTGTTGTTGCTCATGCAATCGTTAAGACCGAAAGTGTTTTTAATCCTTTTGCAATAGGCGTTAATACAGGTTCTCGTCTAAAAAGACAACCAACAAGCTACCAACAAGCCTTACCGATTGTTAATAAGTTGCTTGCTGAAGGTAAAAATATCGATGTAGGATTAGCACAAATTAATAGTTCTAACTTCAATTGGTTGAGGCTAACACCAGCTGATGCCTTGAATCCATGTGCTAATCTTAGAGCTATGCAAAAGGTCTATCGTACTTGTTACGCACAAGCAGGTTCTACAGGCTTAGGTACTCGTATGCAAAGAGCTTTCTCATGCTACAACACAGGTAGTATGACTAAGGGTTTCCGTAATGGCTATGTAAAAAAAGCCACTCGAAATTATAACGAATATGCTCACAAATTAGCTTCTAAACCACAAAAACAACTACCGCCTCCACAATATCAAGTTGATAATTATCCTTTGTCTTCTTCAGTGCCTAGTAACGCTCAAGATTTGGCGTTGCAAGCAGAAATGTTAGAAAGACAAAGAAGAGGACAAATTCAGAATCAACATCAACCCATTGCGAGAGCAACAATATCGCAAAACTCAAATTTCAACCGTATCTCTAATGAACCACCCCCAACCCAAAAGCCACCAAAGGCTAGGTGGGCTTATGCCACATGGGACGTTTTTAGAGAATTTTAAACTTAACTAGGAGTATTTTATGTCAGAAGACAATCAACCAACTATCGTAACCAAAGGGGTTGCTAAAGTTTCACATCTCACTTTAGCAATTGCAGTTATGTTATTAGCCAACCCAGCTTTTGCAGGTTTAACTGGTGGGCTTAATAAAGCCACGAGCATGGCTACACAAATTAAAACCTTTTTGTTTGGGTTCTTTGCCATTGTAGCGGCAATTTATTTGCTTATTAAATTTGTTGAATGTTGGGGCGGACGTGCTGAATGGAAAGAATTAGGCATGTCTGTATTGTATGTTGCAGGTGCAGGTGGTGCAGGTTACTTAGCAAATTGGGCTTGGAATGCCTTTGCTTAGAAAATAGGACTGGTTATGACTAACGAATATAGAGAATTTTCGAGTTACAGGGGGTTAGATCGTGTTGCTCTGTTTATGGGTATTCCTCTAATTCCAGCCGTATTTCTTTTATTTCTTGGATTGATTTTCATGTTTGTTGGAGCATGGTTATTCGATATTGCAGGTTTTCTATTTGCATTTTTAGTTTTGCCAGTCGCCTTTTTGCTAAGAATTATTACTGAAACTGATGATATGGCGTTACAGATTATGTTCTTAGAATTTAAATATCGAGCAAAGAGAGTTTGTTATAACGAACTTGGACAGACATTGGCATTTATGCCTGAACGTTACTATCGCTATGAGCAAACCAATGAACAACAATTTATCAGTATTGATAATAAGGCAAAATAGGAAAATAAAGTGAAAGTTCTTAGTAAAATCCTTAAAAAAATGGCGGCGGTTTCTGATGAAATGCCAAAACTACATTTTCATGCTTCTAATAGAGTAATGGATTTTCATGATAGTTTTGTTTGTGCTGTTCTTAAATTTGATGGGGTTGTCTATGAGGCAATCTCTGATACCGTCCTCGAAAATGATTTTGATAGCTTGAACTTGACCTTTGCTGAAACTGCTAAAGAAAAAGCTGGTCGTTTAGAATTTAATACTTACTTGTTAAGAAGAAAAATTGAAGTGCCAACAGAATATGATTTTAGTAACAAATTCTGTCATGATTTTGCCACTAAATATTTAAAACGCTTTAATGAAAAAGATTATTACGAGAATAAGTTTTATATTGTTATTACGCTCAAATATGAACACTCACTTGATGAGGGGGTTGATGAATTAGAAAATGTAATTACTACATTTGAACAAAAGCTGAACAAGTATGAGCCAAAAGTATTATCTGCTTATGAGAATAGTAAGGGTTTAGAGTTTTCAGAAGTGCTAGAGTTTTTTTATGAATTGTTAAATTCTGAATCTTGTATTGGTGGTTATCCACTAACTGGTTCACCTGCTTTTGATACCTTGCCGTCGTCTGAACTATTTTTTGGTGAAGTTATGGAATCAAAAGGTTTGCTAAAAAATCGTTATGCTTCTTGTTTTGATTTAAAAGACTTTCCTCAAAAAACAAGATTGGGCATGTTTAATTCAGCAAGTCTTGCCTTACCGTTTGAATATAATCTTGTACAGTCGTTTAAGTCGTTAAGTCCTAATAAGGCTTTGCACCGTATGAATGACCAGTTAAACAGATTACGCTCAACCGAAGATAAGGCAGAGCATGAACATCAAGAATTACACGAGGCTCAAGGTTATATACAGTCAGGAGAGCTCGCATTTGGTGCATATCACTGTTGTATGGTTGTCTATGGTGATACCCCACAGCAAGCATTAGAAAATGGCGTACATGCCCTTGCTAGCTTTGCTAATAATGCTGGAGCAGTTTTTAGAAAGGCTACCCTTTCAGCTCCTGCTACTTTTTTCAGTCAATTTCCGCATTATAAGAGTATTCCTAGGGTTCTATGGAAGTCCAGTCGCAATCTCGCTGGTGCTTTCTCTATGCACAATTACAGTCGAGGTAAATCAAAGGGCAACCCATTAGGTGATGGTAGTGCAATTATGCCACTAGAAACAAGCTCAAAGACTTTGTATGACTTTAATTTCCACTTTACTAATCCATTGGAAGATAACACAGGTGAAAAACTTGCTGGACATACCTTAATTTTAGGGCAGTCAGGCACTGGTAAAACGGTGTTACAAACAGCTTTAACGGCATTTTTACAGAGATTTAATCCCTCTATGTTTGTACTCGACAAAGATAGGGGTATGGATATATTCATTCGTGCGTTGGACGGTGATTATTTTGCAATTCAAGAGGGTGTCCCTACAGGTATAAATCCATTTCAGTTTGAAGACAATCCGCAACTTAGAGAGTTTTTAAACGAGCTGGTTATTACTTGTGCGACAGATAAAAATGGTGATTGCTCTTCTGAAGAGCAAAATCAGATTAAATTTGCCATTGATTCAATGATGAAAGTACCGCTAGAAGATAGGCGTTTTAGTGGGTTGTTGCAAACTATCCCTGATAGGGGCGGTAACTGTCTTCATCAGCGGTTGTTGAAATGGTGCAATACCGAAGAAAATAAAGGTCGATTTGCATGGTGTTTAGATAATCCAACGAATAATTTTGACCCTAAGACTTTCAATATTGTTGGTTTTGATGTAGGTGAGATTCTAAAAGAGGATTATCAGCCAACAGAACCATTACTTGCTTGTCTTTTGTATTTAAAAGGTCAAATGGCAAAGCCTAAATCCTCTGATGAAGAGGTATTATTATTAACAGTAGTTGAGGAGTTTTGGTTACCTTTGTTGTATGAAACTCCGCAGAGAATGATGTTAGATGTGCTAAAAACAGGGCGTAAACGTGGGGAATTTATGATGTTGATTACTCAATCCCCTGAAGAAGCAGTTGCTTCACCTATTTTCCCTGCAATCGTTCAACAAACCGTAACTAAAATATTATTACCAAACCCTGACGCTGAATACAAAAATGAGCAAGGTGGCGGTTATAAATCTATTGGTTTGACAGCTAAAGAGTTTAACCAACTGCAAAAACTAGCGACTGATAGCCGTACGTTTTTGGTGAAGCAAGGTCATCAATCAAGTTTTGCAACTTTAAACTTATATGGTTTTAACGATGAAATGAACGTGTTATCAGGTACAACTGATAATGTGGCTTTGCTAGATAATATCTTAGGATATTTTAATGGCAAGGTGAGTAGTGAAATTTGGTTGCCTGTCTTCTATGAAGCCATTAGACAAAGAAAAACAGGTGAATTAAATTTAGATGAATTAATGACAGAATATCGTGATTATCTTGCCACGATAGAACCAAAGGAGTAATACCATGAAACTAGTAAATGTAAGTAAAAAAGCAATGTTAGCTGTGCTTTCCTGTACGTTAATGTTGGGTAGTGTATCAGCAACTGCTGCCGTTCCAGTTTTTGATTTTAAATCTGTTATACAAGCAAAAATTCAAGTTGATCAGTTAAAGGCACAACTTCAAGCCTTAACTGGTAATGGTAATTATGCGGATATTCTTAATAATCCTGCTTTGCGTAAGCAATTAAATCAATATCTGCCAAAGGGCTACAATGATATTTTTGAAGCGGCACAAAAAGGTGACTTGGGAGCTTTACAGCAAGTCGTTAATAAAGCAATTCAAAAAGAAAAATACGTACAAGGTAAGCAAACTGGAGCAGAAAGAGCAGCGGCTACACGTCTGCTCACTGGTGCAAGCCTAGACAGTATGATGAATAGCTTACAGGCTGAAAGTTATCAGTTAGATAGTCTTGTGCAAAAAATCAACACAACACACAGTTCTGCTGAAAAGCAAGACCTAATGAATGCAATTGGTGCGAAACAAGCTCAATTAAACTTAAAAATAGGTCAAATGCAAATCATGATGAAACAAGCCGAGTGGCAACAGAAACAAGCTGATAAGCAGGCTTCTAGTGATTACTGGGATAAGGTCATGGGAAAATAATAGAGGGCTAAGAGATGGCGACCATAAATGTTTTTACTGAAATTTTCAACATGATAGATAACGTGATAGTGGCTAACCTTGCCAATGGCACAGCTAAACTACTAACAATGTTTTCGCCATTACTCGAAGCCTGTTTTATTGTGTATGTGATGTTTGTGGTGTATAGCTATTGGCAAAATGCCAGTAGCATTGAAGGCACAGCAATAGACTTAATGAAGCGGATTATTGTATGGGGAGTGATACTATCTTTTGGTGTTAATCTCAGTGGTTACAACAACCTAGTATTACCTATTGTTAATGATTTGGGTAATGGTATGGCTCAAGCCTTTAGTGGTTATCCTTCGTCTAATGCAACAGTCTTGGATGCTTTAGCTCAACAATTACTAGAAGTTTTAAATGCAAATATTGAAGCAGGGAAAGAGTTACCGCTTAGAGATGTTGCAGGTAAATTGAATGTCATATACCAAAATGCAATTTTAGTAATTTGTTTTACTATTTTTTTTATAGTAGCAGCCGCTTATATCATTCTTGCTAAAGTTTTTTTATCAATTCTAGCAGTAGTCGGGCCGCTATTTATTGCAATGGCATTATTTCCAGCCACTCGTGGTTTTGCGACAGCATGGTTAAATCAGGTTATCAACTACTCTTTATTGTTTTTGTTTTTAAGTATTACTGCTGGCATATTTATTGGTTTCTTACAGGTGATTATGCAGGACATGTCTGCTATGGAAGTTATATCAAATGCAATTCTATCAAGGTGTCTTGTAGCAACAGGGATATTTGTGATTATTTTGTTGAAATTACCTGAATTGGCTAGTGGGTTAGCAGGCGGAGTAGCGGCTAATGGCTATGGTAATTTAATGAGTGCGGTTACAAGTGTAACAAGATTAAAAGGCGGTGGTGGTGCTAAGGGTGCTAAAAGTGGTGGCGGTAGTATGAGTGCAGGAAAAGGAGCAACACGAGCTGAAAGCAAAGGAAGATAGCTATTGAGTAACCTTGTTCCAATATTCTTCGGATAGTTTTTTATCATTAGCTTCATTCGCATTTTTACAATTATTATCGGTTTGCTTATTCTCTTTGCATTCCGCTAATACGGTTGCACGAACATCATCATTTTCATAAAGATAGTCTGCGGTATAACTTTCTTGACCACAGGCGGTAAGAAAAATAGTGAAAAAAATAGAAGTGGTAAATAAAGTTTTATTCATAATATTTTCCATAATTTAATCAGTCGCTAGACTATTTTAGATATATTTTGTTGGTATATATGAATACTTAATTCTACACGAAAAAAAGGAAAAATGGTATATGAAAATATACAAAACAAACAGAAATTTATTAATGGCTTTTCTCATATTAGCTAATTTGGTTGCTTGTGCCAGTTATAGACCGCCAAAACCACAAGGCGATTGGGAGCTGATTAATCAAAAGGGCTATATTCCTGACAGTGTTCCTATCTATCTTGAGGGTAGAGATGTTGATATGGGTTATGGCGTACAACCTCAATTATCTGATAAAGGCGTTGATGGTAAAAGCGAGAACACAAAACAACCGTTAAAAACAAAAGAAAAAATAGGGGGTGAATAGATGAGCTTTATTAAGAGAAAGGCAAAAAACAAGGCAGATCCGAAAGATAAAAAGCCAAAAAATGTAACTGCTAAACAGGCTTCACTTGATTTTGTTAAAGCCTCTAAAGAGTTTGAAAAAAGTCGCATTGCTGATATTGAACGTAGTCGCGGGGTTGCGTGGAAAGTTGCAATTGGTGCTTGTATAGTTGCTTGTTTTTGTGCCGTAGCAGTAATGATGTTAACGCCACTTAAAGAGGTTAGACCTTATGTGATTCGTGTTGATAATAACACAGGTGAAACTGATATTGTAACCATGTTGGAAAATGGACGTTCAAATTATCAAGAAGAGATGGCTAAATATTTTAGTGCTTTGTATGTCCGTCTGATGGAGGGCTATGATTGGTACACCATTCAGAGCCAAATTGATAAAGCAATGATGTTTAGTTCAAGCGATATTCAGAATCGAATTAATATAAAGTATCAAAAGCCCAACGCTCCGCATAAAATCTATCAAGAAAACCAAAGAGTAGAAATCAAAATTACTAACACCTCAATCATTGATGAAAATGGTTTAATTCAGGTGAGATTTACTAAGAAGATTGTACCTACAAATGGAGGCGGTTATAACCCTCAAACTAATGAGATGTCACCTGAACCAATTGTTAGCCAACACTTAGCAACCATTGGTTATGAGTATGTGAATATTCCAACACTTGATGATGTGAGGCGTGTCAATCCATTAGGATTTACGGTGATTAGCTATCGTGTTGATGATGTTTCTTCAGGAGGTTAAACATGAACTTTAAATTACTACCAGTCCTATTTTCTGTTTTTACAATGCTATCTATGCCAATGGTTGCTAATGCCCAACAACAACCAAACCAACAGGGTTCTGATGGCAGGATTCAAACTTTTGATTATGATAAAACTGATGTCTATATCATTAATTCGCAAGTAGGGTATTCCACACTGATTCAGTTAGAAGAAGATGAAATCATTCCTGATAACGGTGGTTTGGGTATGGGTGACGCTAAGGCTTGGTCATTGGAAGTTAGAGCAAATAATATTTTCTTTAAGCCAGTGAAACAATTACCTGATACTAATATGCTACTAGTTACTAATAAACGCACCTATGCGTTTCAATTAACAACCAATGGTGGAATACCAACTTATATTGCACGTTTTAATTATCCACAAGTACCAACCCAACAAGAAACTGTATTACTTCCTAGAGAGTTGAAAAAAGCAGGAATTACTAAAGATGGTTTGTCTATCTTTATCAATGCAGATGTAAATACAGATTATTATTATCGTGGTGATAATAATATCAAGCCTACCAATGCTTGGGACGATGGGCGATTTACCTATCTGAAATATGCTCATGCTGGTGATTTGCCTGTTGTTTATCGAGTTATGGACGATGGCAGTGAAACGATCGTAAATAGTCATGTTGAAAAAGATATTTTAGTCATTCAAGAAAAAGGCAGTATTTATAGATTGAGATTTAATAACACTGTTGGCGATGTGAGCAGTACAAGAATAAAGGGTACTGTTGATTATGCAGAATTTAATGAAACAGGTACTTCCAATTCTGATTTCCAACGGATTAATAAATAGGGGGTTGTTGTGAGTAGTTTTTTTGATAAATTGAAAAAAGACAAAGAAAGTAATGAGATAACGCCAACTCATGATTTTCAAGTTGCGGAGTTAAGTGAACAGAATCAACTTGATGAAAAGACTGAAAAGCAGATCAAAGAGGGTGATTATAATCGCAGTGATGTACCGTCCGCCAACGTTTCAGGTCGAGACAACAACGACAATAAAAAAAAGGCACAGCTGGTAATTATAGCTATTGTCGGTTTACTTATTGTGCTAATTGGTATTGGTATGTCAATGGCAAAATGGCAAGAAAATAAGGAAATATCAAGAGTTGAAGAAGCAGAAAGGAAAGCACAAGAACAAAAGAAGATGGCGGAAGGAACGGTCAATATTAAGGACGATCAAGAAAAAATTGCTAGTTCAAAAATGTATGATTTGCCACCTCCAGCAAGTGTAGAAGATACAACGAAAGTTGAAACACCACCTGTAACTGCTACACAACCACCACCTGTAACACCAGTCTATGAGCCAACGCCAACACCAGCTTATGAGCCAATAGAAGAACCAGTAACGGTGCAACAGCCACCGCAACAACCATTTTTTGAACCTAAACCAGTTCAACAACAGCCTTTACCGCCTGTTAAACCACCTTTACCAAAAGGAGCTGATTCTCACGTTATGGTTGATGTGAAATCAATTAAAAAAGTAACAGCAACACAAAAAGAAACAGATACAGGTGTTGGTGGAAAGCTAACGCCGACAGTATTAAAGAGTTCAACAGCTACTCGTAGGGTTAGTAAATCTTTAGTTATGCTGAAAGGAACAACTATCCCTTGCGTATTAAAAACAAAAATTGATAGTACTTATAAAGGCTTTACTATTTGTCAAACTAACCGTGATGTTTATTCAGCAGATGGTCAAACCTTATTAGTTGAACGTGGATCACAAGTATTTGGTGAACAAAATATTGAAATTGAACAGGGTCAAGCTAGGGTGGCGGTATTATGGAATCGTATTGAAACACCTCAAGGCGTATCTGTAGATGTCAATAGTCCAGCAGTAGGTCAATTGGGTGAAATGGGTATAGGTGCAAAAGTTAATAATCATTATGGACAAAGATTTGGAGCGGCTATCTTATTATCAGTTATTCAAGATGGTATTGAAGTTGGCTTTTCTCGTTGGAAAAAAGATCAAGTTGAGGGTGATGATAACACCATTAATAACACAAAAAATACCAGTAATGAAATGGCTGAAGAAACACTGAAGCATTCAATTGATATACCACCAACGGCAACCGTTAATCAAGGAACTTTGATTAATATTATGGTGGCAAGAGATGTTGATTTTAGTGATGTTTATAAATTGGAGCGTAGATAATGGCTAACTCTAGTATTTTAGACGGATTATTGGCTGAATCTGGTATTCAGAAGTTTTTAAATAATGATGATTATACGGAAGTAGTTGTTAATCGCCCCTTTGAGCTATGGACAGAAAGTAGTGAGGGTTGGCAAGTTCATGATATGCCAAACCTTGATTTTGCGATTGGCAAAGAGATAGCTACTACTTTTGCTATTTATAATAAATGGGAACTTACCAAAGAAAATCCAATTTGTTCAGGTGTAACGCCACAAGGCTATAGGGGGCAAGTGCTTATTCCCTCTGCTTGTGAGTTGGGAACGGTTTCTATAGTTATTCGTCGCCCTAGTAATACTCGTTTTAGTCTTGATGATTATGTAAATACTGGAAGACTGGACAACTGGCGTGATGTTTCTAATTTTCAAACAGATTGTAGCGTTTTGCCTGAAATTTTTGGTAAAAAAATACAAGCAGAAAAAGAAGAGGTTGATAGATTAACTAAGTTATTGGGCGTGCCTGATGATGTGCAACTACAGCTGTTTGAATTACAAATGTTGAAAGCAAAAGCAGACCGTAACATTGGTGAATTTGTACAGCTAGCTGTTAAGCATAAACAAAACATGTGCTTAGTGGGTGCAACTGGTTCAGGTAAGACCACATTTACGAAAGCAGTTTGTGATATTGTTCCTGCCAAAACTCGTATTATCACTATTGAAGATACGCACGAATTAGACCTGCCAAACCACCCTAACAGAGTGCATTTATTTTACAAAGATGTTACACCTAAAGATTTATTAAAGTCTTGTATGCGTATGAAACCTGATCGAATTTTCTTGACAGAGCTTCGAGGTGATGAAGCCTTTGATTATCTGATGGCTCTAAATACAGGTCATGCTGGTTCTGTAACTACAGTGCATGCAAATGACTGTCATAGTGCTTATTATCGTGTTGGCTCATTGATTAAACAATCAGAAATAGGACAAAAGCTAGATTTTGAATACATTATGAGTGAAGTTTACACAACGCTCGATGTCATGATGTTTTTAGATAGAACTTATATCACAGAAATTGCTTACGATCCAATCCGTAAAGCTCGTTTACTCAAGGGCAAAAAGGCATAGGTATGGACGAAACGAAAAAACCAATTGAGTATGTTCTTTTATTTTTGATAGTTACTTTTATAGGATTGATTATTGGTATTTTTCTAGCTAATTATGTATTTGTTCAATGGCAAAAGATACCAATGGATTATTATAGCTATGACACAATCTACAAGTATTATCAGCAATATGGAAAAAATCCTGAAGTATTAAAAGTAATAAAGGCAAGTGCAATTATTGCTATTTTACCAGCGATTATTTTAGATGTAGTTGTGGCAATAGCTATATTTAGTAAGCCAAAAAGAGAACAATATGGTTCAGCTCGTTTTGCTAAAGATATTGATGTGCGTAAAAGTGGATTGATAAAAACGCCTGAAGAACAAAAAAAAGCAATGGCGAAAAAACCTAGCAATCCGTCTATTTTAGTTGGTAAATACAAAAATAAATATCTTGAGTTTTTCGGTAATGAGTTTTTAGCGGTAGGTGCTCCAACACGTTCAGGTAAAGGTGTCGGTATCGTTATTCCAAATTTACTTCATTATCCTGATAGTGTGGTTGTCCTCGATGTCAAAAATGAAAACTGGGACTTAACAGCAGGTTTCCGTTCACAATATCAAGACTGCTATCTGTTTGCCCCAAAAGCAGTTGATAAGTGTACGCATAGATATAACCCATTGGATTATATCAATCGTGATGAAACCGAAAGAATGGCGGATATTCAAAATATTGCCAACATTATGTACCCTGACAGTGCCGATCAAGATGGAACAACAGCTTTTTTTAATGCTATGGCTCAACGTTTATTTACAGGCATGATTTTATATATGTTAGAAACGCCTGAACGTCCTTGCACAATGGCAGAATTAATGAGGTTAGCAACGCCTACAGTGCCCCTAGAAGAATGGGTTGAAACAGTTATTAAAGAGCGACAAGAGCAAGGAAGAGCCTTATCAAGTGAATGTGTACAAGCCTTAATGAGCTATGCAGGTAATGCTTCTGAAAATACTCGTTCAGGTATTGATTCAACAATGAGATCACCGCTAAATATTTTTACCGATCCAACGGTGGCGGCGGCTACTTCAACTTCTGATTTTAGGCTTGATGAAGTTCGTAAGAAAAAAATGTCCATCTATGTAGGCATTCAACCGAATGAGCTTGATAGATTTGGGCGATTGCTTAATCTCTTCTTTAGTCAACTAATTAATCTTAATACTAGGGTGCTACCTGAACAAGATCCTGAATTGAAATATCAATGTTTGTTGCTTTTAGATGAATTTACCGCATTAGGGCGTGTTGATATTATCAATAAAGCCGTTGCTTATATAGCTGGTTATAATTTGCGTTTAATGTTGATCTTTCAGAATAGAGGACAACTAGAACAGCATTATGGCAAAGAGGGTGCTAGTACTCTTATGTCTAATATGGCTTGTAAAATTATTTTTGCTCCAACAGAAATTGAGGAAGCAGAAACTTATTCAAGAATGTTGGGTACAGAAACGATTAAGGGTAAATCTGTTTCAAGAAATCGTGGCAAAGGTGGCGGTGGTAGTAGTGTTAGTACTTCTGATCAAAAGCGTGAGCTGATGTTACCGCAAGAAATGCTAGAACTTGACCCTGATAAACAAATTGTCAAGTATAAGGCATATAAGCCAATTCTTGATAACAAAATCAAATTCTATGAAGACCCTACATTTCAGGCAAGATTGAGTGAAGAGGTTGATAGTGGTGGTAGGCAGAAAGGATTACCTATTCGAGATAAGTGTAAACCGCCAAAAGTTAATGTTAAAGAATCTTTAGAAAGCATACGAGGAATGGTTGAAAAACCAATTACCAAAGTTGAAGATGTTCCTGATGGTAAAACATTAATTACAGAACATCGAGATTATATTGAAAAACTGTCTGAAGCTCTAGGATTTAATGCAGATTTCTTAGACTTAGACAATTACAAAGCAGAATAAATTTGAATTTTTTGAATAAACAAGGTGGTTAATATGTCAGCAGTTCAAGGTAAGGTTATAGATTATGGATCAGCTCCATACCAAAACAAACAAGAAAATCAGCAAAGCTATTTTGTTGAGCTGAAGACCGAACAAGGGAATCGTACACTTTGGGGCATGGGTATTAAAGAAGCCATTGAGCAGAAAAATATCCAAAAAGGGGAAGATGTGTCTTTCTATGATAAAGGCGTTAAAGAGGGTACACGCAAGAGAGATTGGAACGTTGAGCGTTATGAACGTCCAGTGGAATACGCTAACTCAATTGAACCTAGTGTTGTTCGTGAAGTAGAAAAACAACAGTTGGTAGATAATGCAAAGGAAGTTAGTAAATCTAGTAAAACGATAGAAGACAAAGAAGAGCTAGATTTACCGACTAGTGTTAAAAATCAGTATATATGCAAGGTTCAAAACAGAATGTTGCGTGATGAGAAAATTAACTTTTATGAGCGTGATGGTGATAAGTCTGTTATTGCCTTTGAAGATCGATCAAAATCATTAAATACTTCTAGGGAAGATAGCAAAACAATTAAAGCTATGATAGACGTGGCTCAAAATAAAGGTTGGTCATCAATCAATTTAAAAGGAACGCAAGAGTTTAAGCGTGAAGCGTGGTTACAAGCAACTGTTAGAGGTTTAGAGACAAAAGGCTATAAACCTACAGAACAGGATTTAGTTGAATTACAAAAACGTCAAGAACAACAGACAATTAATAGCGTAAGTAATGATGAATTAAGAAGCAAACAGATTAATGCAAGTAAGCAACAGGAAGTTATTCAGCCGAAAGATGATGTTACGGTTGAGAGAACTCCTAATTTTGAAACTAAAGATAGGCAAAAAGAAGATGTAGCTTATGTTGTAGATAAATACAAGATAACCCCTGAATTAGCTGAAGAAATTGTTCAAGCACATAAAGACCAGGGACTTGATGTTAAAAACGACTTTCAAGCAGGTATAGCGGAAGATGTAGAAAAATCTTATTTATCTACTAAAGAACCTGAACTTACAGACGATGTTAAACAAGCGAGAGCTGAAGTTAAGGCTGAAGCTGAAAAAGCTGAAGCTCAACATAAAGCAAATATTGATTATGTTACTAACGAAAAGGGAATCGATAATCCTAGTTTAGCGGAACAAATAGTGATAGAACATAAGTTGGCGAAACTCGATGTCCAACAAAACTATAACCCTGAAATTACTGAAAGGCTTATTTCTGAAAGGCAGGCTAATCATGAGTTCATGCAAAAGTCTGATAAAGAATTTGCAAAAATGAAAAATGATATAGGAGTTAAATCACAAGAAAATCAAGATATATACAGTCCTAGCAAACTACCTAGTAATTGGACTGATGAGGTTGATAAAACTTATAAAAGACAACTTGAAGTAGCTAAGGGTGAAGAACACAAAAAACTTTTTTCAGAAAAGTTTATTCAGTCTATCGAAAATACCAATGGAAGAAAACTATCTTCCGAAGAAATAAGAATGACTGGAGCAAATATTCGCATGGCTACAGAAAAAGAGGTTGAAAAAACTCCAAAAGAGGTTGATAAGCCTGATTTGGCTGATAGATTTGGTTATAAAGAAGAGAAAGATAAAACCCTTAAAGAACACGTTAAAGATGGTGTTAAAGCGGTAGCCGTAGATGGGGCGATAGCTTATGCAACTGGTACAAGTTTTGGAGCAAGTGCAGTTGTGGCGGCGGTAGGAAAAGACAAAATAGAAAGTTTGGCAATGGATTCAATTAAGAACTTGTCAAAAGAAAAAGATGGTGAACATATTGATAAGTCAATAAATAACGTAAACCCTGCTAACATTCATCAGCTCGAAAGCCAACTATCGGAAGACCAAAAGGTAGCAGTAAAGAGCTGGCGGAATGTACTTGATGAACGCTTCAAAAATAATCCTGAACTGTGTGCTGAAAAACACGAAGCTCTCAATGCAAAATTACCTGATATGGTTGCTGGTAAATATGAGTTGCCATTGCCAACTGAAAAGGTTCAGCCTGACGTGGAAATTAGAACACAAGATAAGGGTAGTCCTGATAGGGGAAGATAAGAATGAGATTATTTATAGCAGAAAAGCCTGATTTAGCTAAAGCAATATGTGCTGGTTTTGGTGGTGGTTTCTCTAAAAAAGATGGATATTTTGAACGTGGTGATGAAGTAGTAACATGGTGTTATGGACACATGTTACAGTTATTTAACCCCAAAGATTATGATGAAAAATACGGCACTTGGAAAATGGAAGATTTACCTTTTGTTTTTTTACCTGTTAAAAGAAAATACAATTCCAAAACTGCTAAACAAACTAAGGTTATTAAATCTCTACTAGAAAAAGCAGACGTTGTTGTGAATGCTGGAGACCCTGACGATGAGGGGCAGTTACTTGTAGATGAGTTAATACGCCATTTTAATTATAACAAACCTGTTAAGCGGATATTGATTAATGACAATAATACCAAAGTTGTTGCAAAAGCTCTAAATAATCTCAAACCCAATAGTGATTATGAGCATTTAGGTTATCAGGCTGAAGCTCGAACTATAGCTGATCAATTATTTGGTTTTAACCTAACAAGAGCTTACACTCTAAATTCACAAGCAGGGGGCGGTGATGGTGTTATTAGTATTGGTCGAGTACAAACCCCTATTTTAGGCTTAATAGTAAGACGTGATAGAGAAAATAAAGCTCACAAAAAATCCTATTTCTATGATGTATTTGCTGATTTTATTATTAATAATGTTTCGTTTACAGCAACGTATCAACCCAAAGAATTAGACCCAACTTTGGATAATGGTAAATTATCAGATAAAGCAGTAGCGGAGCAAGTTGCTCAATTTTGCATGGGAAAGTTAGGTACAGTAATAAGTGCAAATACACAGGAAAAGAAAAACTATCCACCTTTGCCTTATAACCTGCTTAAATTACAGCAAGATGGTTCAAGAAAATATGGTCTTAAACCTGATAAAACATTAGCTATAACCCAATCTTTGCGTGAAAAACATAAGTTGATTACTTATAACCGTTCCGATTGCCAATATCTAAGTGATGAACAGTATGATGATGTTGATAGTGTACTTAATTCCATTTCACAAACAGCACAAGTATTAGCTGGTGCAATTGGTAAAGCTGATTCATCAATTAAGGGTAGGGTATTTAATAGTAAAAAGGTTTCAGCTCACCATGCCATTATCCCAACAGAAACAGTTGCAAGTCTATCTGAACTATCAGAAATGGAAAAAAATATCTATTTATTGATAGCTCGGTCTTATATTGCACAGTTTTATCCTAACTATGTTTTTGACAGTACCAATATTGTTATTGACGTAGAGGGTTATCAATTTAAAGTAACCGCTAAAGTGGACAAAAATATCGGTTGGAAAAAATTATATAAGAATGATAAGGGCAATGAGGAGATCAAAGAAAGCTCTGATGTAATTAATATTGATTTAAGACCAATAAAAGTCGATGACAAGGCAAACTGTGTTAATACAACGAGTGAGCAAAAAGAAACAAAGCCCCCTGCGTTATATACCATGAATACATTATTAGGCGATTTAACACGAGTTTCTAAATATGTTAAAAACCCTCATATTGCTAAAGTTTTAAAAGAGAAAGACAAAAATAAAGCAGGGGAGCATGGGGGGATAGGAACGCCAGCAACACGCTCAAGTATCATTGAAACACTATTTAGTAGAGGGTACATTGCTGAACAGAAGAAAAATATCGTTAGTACAGAATTAGGTCGAAAACTATATGACACGTTGGACGACTTGATACGTTACCCTGATATGACGGCAAAATGGCATGAGCAAATTAAAAATGTAAAAACCTTTAGTGATACTCATAAATTTGTCTATCAAGTCATGAAAGATGTAATTGAACCTGAAGTAGCACGACTAAAAGAAACACAATTAAACGTTGTTGTCAGTAATCCTTGCCCTAAGTGCCAAAGACCACTTAGACGGCTAAAAGGGGAATATGGCTACTTTTGGAGTTGTACAGGCTATAAGGACAGTGAAAACCCTTGCAAGCATACCATGAATGATAAAAATGGTAAGCCAGTACCTAAACCTGAAAAGAAAGATAAAAAACCTGTCGAGCTATCCGAATTTGATTGCCCTGTCTGTGGAAGCAAACTAATACACAGAAAAGGCAAAAGCAAAAAAGGCAAAAAATATAGTTTCTTCGGTTGTAGTGCTTTCCCCAAATGTAAGCAAAACTATGATGAAGTAGGTGGTAAGCCTAAATTTGAAAAGGAGTAAAACAGTGAATAACCCTGATACAAAAAAAGATTTTGAGCATGAAGACAACCTAGATAATTACCAAAGAAAGCCTAAATTTACAGATTTTGTTGTTCCTGAAGACGGTACAGAGGTTTTAGAAATATCGGTTGAATGGAATGAGGCGTTAGAGTTTGCAAACCCTGATGATGAAATAACCAAAGAAGAATTGCAAGAATTGGGATTACAAAAGGATTAGTATCGATGTCTAAACATGAAGCCTATATTAAGGAAGTATCTGACCGTTTACTAGAACAAATAAAAAATAATAAAGCTCCTTGGCAAAAGCCTTGGGAAGCTGGTGATAGTTCTAACTTTGTTCCTGTAAACTCAAAAGGAACACCATATAAGGGAGCTAATTTCATCAATTTGATGTCTCAAGCAATTGCCAAAGGCTATGATGATAATCGCTGGTTTACTTTTAATAGTGCAAGGGAAGCTGGCGGACGTGTAAAAAAGGGAGAAAAAGCAACTACTATTCATTACTGGAAATTCCGTGAGGAGCGTATTAAGCGTGATGAAAATGGACAAAAGGTATTAGATAAAGATGGTAATCCAATTAAACAACTCATCGAGCTTGATAGACCAAAAGTATTTTATGCAAAAGTCTTTAATGCGGAACAAATAGACGGATTACCTGAACGCAAGATTACCCCTAGTGTTACCACAAGTGAAAATAACTTCAAACGTCATGAACGTTGTGAAGCAATCATCAAGAGTTATCTTAAAGAAACAGGCGTAACTTTACACCACAAGCCAACTGATAGGGCTTATTATAGTCCTAGTTCAGATAGTATTGTTGTTCCTGAAGTCTCTCAATTTAAAAGTCCTGATTTATATTATGCAACTGTATTACATGAGATAGGACATTCTACAGGGCATGAAGAACGCCTTAATCGTGACCTATCAGGCGGTTTTGGTAGTCAAAGCTACGCAAAAGAAGAACTGCGAGCTGAAATTTCTTCAATGTTTGTAGGGCAGGAGCTAGAAATTGGACATGACCCCTCACAACATATTGCTTATTTGCAAAGTTGGGCTAAAGTCATCGAGGAAGACCCAAAAGAAATATTTAAGGCAGTCAAAGATTCAGATAAGATTACTCAATATGTACTTTCTTTTGATAAACAAAGAGAATTGAAAAAGGCAGTTGAGGAAGATTTAAATTTTGAAAAACCAACAGTAGAGGTAAAACAAGACCAGAGAAACAATTCAACGACTAAAACTTATTTATATGTTCCATTTGAAGAAAAAGAGCAAGCAAAGGCGTTAGGTGCAAAATGGGATAAAGTTAATAAGTCATGGTATGCCCCACAAGGTAGTGATTTAGATAAGTTCTCACGTTGGACTGAAGAACCAAAACAAGAAGCTCGTATAAATATCTCTGCGGAAGATGAGTTTACACAGTTCCTACAAAGTCAAGGGGTTGAGGTAAAAGCTGGACACCCTAAGCTAGATGGTCGCTGGCATAGATTACATGTTCAGGGGGATAAAGCAGGTAGCTTAAACGCTTCTTATGTTGTCTTTACGGATAATGGTATTCCTAGAGGTGTTTTTAATAATTTTAAGACAGGCGAAAAAGAAAAATGGGTTTCCTCTCAAAGAACATCAACACGTTCACAAACATCAAGTTTTGATATTGAACAAGCTAAAATAAAAGCAGATTTAAGACAAAAAGAAATACATGATAAGTCCGCTAAAATAGCACAAGCTGTATTTTCTGTTTCTACACAAGCTAACCCCAACCATAACTATTTAAAAACTAAAGGAGTAACTGATAATAATGTTATTAGGGCGATACCCTCAAATGAAGCATTGCCTGATGATGTTAAAAATGATGTGGTAATTGCTAAAAACTGGCGTGAGGCAAAGGCACTAAGAGAAGATACAACAAATAATAAAATAATCCTAACACAAGGCGACTTGGTTGTTCCAGCATTTAATAAAGATGGTGAATTAAGAACCATACAAACTATTAATTGGAATGGTTTTAAAGGTTATTTAAAAGGCGGTGAAAAGCATGGTAATCACCTTGTTATTGGTGATATTCAAGACAATAAGCCGTTTCTTATAGCAGAGGGGTATTCTACTGGGGCAACGTTGCACGAGCAAACAGGACAAGCTGTTGTTGTTGCTTTTGACAAAAATAACTTGATGAACGTTGCTAAAGACATGAGGGAAAAGTTTCCTGATAGTCGTATTTATTTCGCAGCGGACAATGACCATGAACAAGCGGCTAAATATATCAGAGAGGGTCGTACTGGAGCAGGTGGTGAGCTAAACGCTGGAGTGGAATCAGCCGAAAAGGCGGCAAAAGAAATTGATGGTTATGTATTAATTCCTGAATTTAAAGAAAATGAACATGGTTCTGATTGGAACGATATTTATATTAATAAAGGTGTTGATGAGTTAAAAAGACAGCTCCGTGAACAGGTTCTATCAATTAAGGAGCAAGATAAACAATCACCAACACTAAATATCACTAAAAAAAACTTTTCTGATCCTGAATTAGCAAAAGTTCAAGATAAGGTTATTAATTTAGCGATAAAAGATACTCAAAATTTATTAAATGATTATAGTAATATGGATAATACTTTGGTAGTGTCCTAAAAAGTATGCTGAACTAAAAAAGATAGGAAACAGCCCAAACAAGCATTACAATTAAAGGTTATGAAGACAACAATCGAAATAACCTGTCCGAGCTGTTCAAGCAACAGTATAAAG
>PDWJ01001052.1_pt1 | contig 36005 bp, 30 predicted proteins | sample 1430881 | NCBI WGS metagenome assembly PDWJ01 (sample SAMN01162460, study PRJNA174530) | Oral metagenome, whole genome shotgun sequencing project. | biome: Marine environment; feature: Marine mammal; material: Swab sample of the gingival sulcus; isolation source: swab sample of gingival sulcus...
CTTTGATTCTTTAAAAAACGGGGTCTGGGGCGCAGCCCCAGCGAAAAAAATTTCAGATCTCTTTCCGCCCTAACAGACTGCTTATGGCGACGAGGTCGTTATTTTTCACGTAGAGACGCGGGACACGTTTGCCGACCAAGGAGGTGATCTCGTAGTTAATCGTATTGAGGGCGGCGGCCATGTCGTCAGTCTGGATCGTTTCGCTGCCCTGCGTGCCGAGCAGGACCACTTCGTCGTTGACAGCCACACCGGCAATATCGGTCACATCGATCATGCACATATCCATGCAGATTTTGCCGATAATCGGCGCGCGTTGGCCTTGCACGAGGACATGCCAATCTCTGATCCACAAACAGCGCCGGAATCCGTCGGCATAGCCAAGCGGCAGGGTGGCGACCACGGTCGGACGCTGGGTGACGAACATGCCGTTATAGCTGATCGCTTCGCCGGGCGCGACCGTTTTCACATGAACGACGCGGGTTTTCCAACTCATGACCGGTTTGAGCCGGACGGTGCTTCGATCGACTTCATCTGACGGATACAGACCGTAGAGCGAAATTCCGAGGCGGACCATTTTGCCGTGGGATTCCGGAATGTTGATGGTGCCGGCGCTATTAGCAAGATATTTTACTGCGGGGGTGAATCCGGCCTGTTGAATCATGGACAGGCAATCGCGGAAGCGCTGCATCTGTTGGTGCGTATAGCTTTTATCCCGCTCGCCGGCTCTGGAAAAATGGCTGAATACGCCTGCCATGCTGAGGTGAGAAAGTTGCTGCAGGCCTTCGAGAAATTCCGCGAGTTGTTCCGGCCGCACACCGATGCGCCCCATGCCGGTATCGAGTTTGACATGGAAATCGATCGTTTTTCCGGCCGCTTGTGCCCGATCGGAAAAGCGTTGCGCTGATTCGAGGGAGGCAATTGCCGGGCAGATGTCGTGTTGTAGTACCGCATCTTCGGTGCCGGGGGCAGAAACCCCAAGCAGCAGAATCGGGGCGGTGATGTTATGTCGGCGTAACACAATCCCTTCTTCAACCAGGGCCACGGCCAGGTCGGTCGCTCCGGCCTGTAAGGCGGCCTGGGCGACTTCAATTGCGCCGTGACCGTAAGCATCGGCTTTGACGACGGCCATCACGTTGGTGTGGGACGGGAGAATACGCCGGAATTCCTGCAGATTATGGGCCACGTGATCCAGATTGATTTCGGCCCACACCGGGCGATGGTTCTCTTGAAAATATTTTTCGATTGCATTCATGCAGAATAATCGCCTGCAGCGTCACGAGGTTTTCGTGTGAGTCTTGTTTTTGACAGGATGAACAGGATAAAAAAATACCCTGGAGACCAACCCGTGTTTCTATGCCTTTGCGGCATTTACGATGTTAGATAATGATAGAGTTGAGAACCCGGAGCCGGCACAACGTTGCCGCTGTTGTCGAGTTCTGCGAGAATCATTTCGAATCCGGTATAGTTCGGCTGTTCGAGCAAGGCGTAATAAAAGACGAATTCTGTCTCCAGCAGACGTTTCATTTCGGGAATCTGGATTTGCCACCAATCGAGTTGTTCCTCCGGGTCATTGGCCCCGGTTTCAGTGATCATGATAGGTTTCTGAGTCGCCAGACGAAATTCGCGCCAGGAGTAAAGAATATCCTGCTCGAAATAGATGTGCACTCCCCGATAATCGCAATACTGATCGGCGCCGGCAAGGCTCATTGCAATGAAATCCCGAATTCCGCTGTATTGTCCGATCGGCGCGGCAGATACGATTTTGATCGCTGGAAATTTCTGACGAATCAAGTCGTGGGCCGGTTTGAGATAATCGCGTACGTATTCCACATTGTCCATGTGATAAAAGACTTTGGGTTCATTCAGGATTTGGAAATATTGAATGGTGGGATAACGGCGAATCACAGTTTCGACCATGTCAGGCCAGTCGTGTTTATCGATCGTCGTATAGAGGAAATCGCCGATGAGGCCGAGAACGTTGCAGCCGGGGTTTGCGTACTCCCCGGCCGTATCGTTTGGGATGCCCAGGGTCGTTCTGGTCCAGGTGGCGCGAATATCCTGCAGGGCTTGCATCTGAACGTTGAAGAGCTGTCCCTGATAGGGATGCACGTTAAACCCGCGGAATTCGCCGGACGAACTGCCGTTTCCCGGATTTGGACCGGTGGACGATGAAGAATGGCATCCTCCTCCTGCTGCCAGAGAGCATCCGGCGGCTATACCGAATTGTAAGAATTTTCTGCGTGTTATGATGTATGGTGGTTGTTTCATAGGTTTTCTTTACCTGAGATATATCCTGATATGAAAGACCATTGTCAATGCGATGCTGTTTTGCTTGAACCGGTTTACTCAGTCTGTACACGTTCTGTCTGAGAGAATCCATACCAGGACGTAAGTTTTTGTGACTGCTATCTTCTCTGACAAGAATTCACTGCACATGTTGAAGTCGAATTCCCGTCTGAGAAGATTCAGACACAGAGCACACAGAAAGTCAAACTATTTTTCAGGAGAAAGATGGCTTTGGCAGTCAAAGGATGGTCTGGATTGTTACGAAGCTTGAGGGAGGGAAGCCCGCGTCGAACGCAGGCTCCGACCGGTGGACGGGGCTTCGGACAGGATGTCGAGGCATCGCGATTTCGAATGACACGCTATCAGGCCGTTTGAAACTGTCTGACAGCGAGTCTCTCAAAACCTCGCAGCGTTTTTACCTGGGTTACAAGGTGACGATTTCATAGCCATCTTCCAAATAGGCGGCCATGCTTGGGTGTCCTGACATTTCTTGACTCAAGGGCAGGTTCTGGGCTTTTGCCGCTTCCCGCGTTCCCATTTTTGAGGCGCAGGCCTGGCACACTGCATCGATCAGTCCGGCTTGTTTGACTTGCTGATAGAGATCGGCAAAGGGGGCGTCCGGCTCTGCCAGGGTTGTGATGAGTTTGGTGGCGCTTCCTTCAATCACGAGCTTAATGTCGTATCCGCGCTCTTTCATATCGAGGGCGTTCAATAAGACATGGACAAAACACATTGCTTCTCCGTTAAAGGCAAACAGGGCGATTTTTTTGTTCATTTGAGCGTATCCTTCCTGATGTACGTCGCAGCATCCTTGCAGGCATACAGCGCGTTGCCGCGGGCATTCGCGCGTCTGGAGACAAGGACGATCAGCTGTACGACTCTTTTGGTTTCTTACTTGCTTGCTTCATTCATCTTTTCGCGTCAGGCCCTTATGATTCAGAGGGCAGATGCATCCGAGGATTGAACATATATCAGGAATGTCAAGTCGAAAAAGGAAGAAACCGAGAGAAAGTTTTTGACACCATCGAAGAACTTTACTAGAGCGGTTCGATAAGGTCATACGATCGTTTTGAACGTCCCATAAACCGCGACGGCGGCAGAGACCACAGACCTGAAACATGTTGAAACCCCTTTCAGGTCGTCATTCGCGCAGAGGAGTTATGGAGGATACCCCATTTCTTTCGATTATTATTCCGGCATATCATGAAGAGCAGCGTCTTCCTCGCACACTTGAGATACTGAATGGATATTTACACCGGCAGACATACTCGTATGAGCTTATTGTGGTCGATGATGGAAGTTCGGATGAGTCGTCCCGACTGATGCAGCAGTGTATGCGTCAATTCGGGGAGCAGGGACTCTTTTTGAAGAATGAGAGGAATCGCGGGAAAGGTTACAGTGTCCGGCGGGGGGTTTTGTCGTCCCATGGCGACTATGTGTTGTTTTCCGATGCTGATCTGTCTACGCCGATTACGGAGGTTGAAAAATTGCTCGGCTCACTGCGGCAGGGATATGACATTGCTATCGGTTCACGTGGATTGAAAACATCGGATATACAAGTTCATCAGGCCTGGTACCGTGAGCGAATGGGGAAAATTTTTAACCGCATTGCGCGTTCGCTGCACTTAACGAAATTTTCCGATACTCAATGTGGGTTTAAATGTTTTCGCGGCGATGCGGCTCGCTCATTATTTCCTCTCCAGAGTCTCGAAGGGTGGAGCTTCGATGTTGAAATCCTGTTTCTGGCCGCTCGCCGGAAGTATCGTATCGCAGAAGTGCCGATTCAATGGTTTAACGAGCCGAATAGCCGGGTGAATGCGCTGACTGACGCCATGAAGATGTTTCGAGACCTCTTGCTCATTCGCTATAATGCCTGGAGCGGAAAGTATGATTAACCCATCGCTCATCAAATCCTTTCAAGTGTATGCGCTTCTGGTTCGCTATGGAATGTTGGGTTTTTGGGGATACGCCTTTATCTTTCTCTGGAAGCTCGGTCAACTCGATTATTACCAGTCCTGGGGGACATTCTTTGCTCTCTGGATTCCTGTGATGTACGCCGTATTCAGTACGAGTTATCTGCTGATCCGGAAGTGCTGTTCTTCTCATCATTCCCCTGAGACAGCGTTATTTTCCGAACGAGTCTCTCGCTTTGTGCAGTATGACGAGTGGACATACTGCGTGTTACTCGTCCTGTTGGGACTCGAATTGGCTGCTCCTTCTCTTCAATATGTGTACTCCTGGTTTTTGACGGCCTATCTTGCTCTTGTTTTGGCAAAAACTGCGTTGCTGCTGACGTGTTTCTTCCGGTATCTCCAGCATCTTACGTGTCAGAGCCGGCCATCCAATCGCCTTCCTTTCCATGTGAAAGTCGCTCTTGTCCTCATTGCCTTTCTTCTCTACAGTCTGATTTCGATGTTCCACATCCGGCGAAGTACCACAACAGGCGATGAACCTCATTATTTGCTGATTACGCACAGCCTATGGTATGATTGGGATACAAATCTTCATAATAACTATGCAAACCACGATTATACGGCGTTTTATTGGGATGACCTCACACCCGCATTTGGCGATCGAGTGAGTGACACCACAGTGTATTCTTACCGGCATAAGGGAGGATTTCCGTTGGTATTACTTCCCGGCTATGTGTTGGGAGGGCGTGTTGGCGCGACATTGCAAATGAATCTGGTGACGGCCCTCCTGATGCTCCAGATCTTTTTGCTCTCCTACGACATCTTCCACTCCCTGAGTGCATCCTTTGTCAGCTGGGTCTGCACGGCGTTTACGATGCCTTTTATCGTGTATATGGGACAAATCTACCCTGATACACTTGCGGCGCTTTTGGCGGTGTGGGGAGTCCGGCGCATCAGACGACTTTCTCGTGAGAACAGGTGGAACACCTTTGTGTTCTGGAAGGATAACGGCTTTATCGGGCTGCTCGTGATCTTTCTGGTTGTTCTCAAAACCCGTTATCTCCCGTTAGCTGGTACGATCGTCGTATTTTGGATTTTCAGGCTATTGCTGCGGCGGGGGCATTTCAAACAGAAATTGCACATGCTCTTTGGGATCGGAATCGTCTCGGTTTTGGCCGGAATCCTGGTGTTGTGGGTCGATCGTGCCTTTTTAGGACACATGTTGACCGATCGGATAACCGATACGCAGTATATGGCCTGGATTTTAGAAGGGTATAACCCTCTGACAGGACTGCTGGGCCTCCTTCTCGATCAGGAATATGGCCTGCTCTTCTATTCTCCGCTCTACATGCTGGCAATTGTCGGCATTGGATTGCTGAGCCGGAAGGAATTCCTGGAAACCGCGCCGCTGCTTGGTATCTTCGGCTTCAACTATCTCATTATCGGTTGCTGGCCCCTCTGGCATGCGGCCCCAACGCCGCCTTCGCGCTATCTTCTGCCTGTACTGCCATTTCTGGGGATCTTTTTTGCGCAATACTGGCTCCAGCGCAAAAAAAATGTCAGAAATGTGCTGCTGGGCGTATGTGGAATCTGGTCGTTTTTTATGGTTTGGGTGATCACATTGACCCCCTGGTGGCGATATAACTGGGCCGATGGAACGAATAATTTTCTAGAGGCGCAAAGTTGGCGGCTTGGTATACATCTGCCTCGCCTTTTTCCGTCATTCATTCGGATAACGCAGTTGACGCCCTTCCTGAGCGTCCTCATTATTCTGAGCCTCATGGCGATCATTTTGTTTGGTCGGTTTGAAAAAAACGATGCGCCGCCTCTGTTCCCCAAAAACGGATCAGGTGCTCCTGGGATGATGATCGCACTCACGTTTTTTTTGATGCTATGTCTGGGAGTGCTGTTGTTAGGGAAGATGCTGCCGACATCGGTTCTTGAGGCCGAAGACCATCTCGATATGAAAGCGGATGGGGGGAAACGAGTTCCTCCGAGCATCGACCCCTGGGATAATCAAATTTATCTGCGCACCTGGAAATATTTCGGATGGAAATTGGAACCCGGCGAGAGTATTGTGGGCCGCCTGAAATTTGCTCATGGCGGACAGCCGTCAACGGGACCGATTGTGAAAACACAGGAAGCGTTGATTTACGCCAGGGCGCTGCTCGATGATGAGTCTCCCGACGATTTCCCGATTATTGAGGTCTTTGTGGATGATATGAAGATTCGGGAATTGACGATTACCTCAACCGACTGGAAACCGTATCCGGTTAAAATTGTGACAGATGAGGTGCGGCCTTCACTGAAGATCGTTCATCAGGCGGCTCCCGATTCTCGGCGGGCTTTTATCCTCGATAAAGTCCGGTTACGATGAATCGCGAGAAATGGAGGAAAAGGTGCGATTCGTCGTTGACTTTTGCGCTCGAATGCCCTAGTCAATAATGTATGCTTATCAAACTTCGACTCACTATCATTCTAATGAGAGGATAGCCTTATGTTTTTACACGATCATGACAAACCCGCATTGATTTGGGAAGATCGATCGATCAGCTACGCAGAGTTACGTCACCGGGTTTGTGATTATGCAACATTGTTTTCCGAGCACGCACAGAAGGTTGCGATCTATTCGGAAAATCGTCTGGAATGGGCCTACGCTTTTTACGCGGCCTGGAAGAACTCGTGTATTGCTGTCCCGATCGACTTTATGGCGACGGCGGAGGAAGTTGCGTATATTCTGGAAGATTGCCGACCGGAAGTGTTGTTTTGTTCGCAGGAGAAAGCGGCTGATGTGCGCTCGCTCCTTCCCGATCTTTCGTATGACATCACCCTGTTGGTGTTCGAAGACGTTGAATCGTCATTGCCTTCATCCGAGCCCCTGGAAACACTTCCTTCCCCTCTGCTGCCCTATACGCCGGAGGCAACAGCGGTTATTATTTATACCTCCGGAACGACTGGCAGCCCGAAGGGCGTGATGCTCTCGTTCGATAATATCCTGGCCAACGCGGAGGCGGTGACAGCAGACGTACCAATTTACACTCCGGAACAGCGTGTCTTGGTCTTGTTGCCCCTGCACCATGTCTATCCTCTGGTCGGCACGTTGGTTGTCCCGCTTTATATCGGAGAAACGTGTGTGTTTTCGCCTTCGCTGCGTTCCGAAGATATTTTGAACACGCTTCAAAAACATGATGTCACGATGATTGTCTCCGTTCCGCGTTTCTATCATCTGATCTGGAAAAGCATCAAAGAGAAAATCAATGCTCATGTTGTGACACGCGCCTTATTTAAATTGGCCGAATATATTGATTCTCCTCAATTCTCAAAAATTCTTTTTAAGAAGGTTCACCAACGCTTTGGTGGGAAAATCCAGCACATGCCGAGTGGTGGAGCGGCTATAGACAATGAAGTGGCGCGTGATTTCAAAACCCTGGGATTCGATTTGCTGACAGGGTATGGCATGACAGAGGCGGCCCCCATGATTTCGTTTACTCGCCCCGGTTCCCTCAGAGTCGGCGCCAGCGGCCAGATCTTACCGAAAAATGAGGTGAGAATCGTCGATGGTGAAATCACGGCCAAAGGGCGAAATATTATGACAGGCTATTATAATCGTCCGGAGGAGACCGCTGATGTGCTGAAAGACGGATGGCTGCATACTGGCGATATTGGCTATGTCGATGATGATGGATATTTGTTCATTACCGGTCGTAAAAAAGAGATTATCGTGCTGCCCAATGGGAAAAACATCAACCCGGAAGAAATTGAAACGCACATTCTGAATCGATTCGATGTGGTGAGCGAGATCGGAGTGTTTATGCATGAGAACCTGTTGCAAGCGGTCGTGCTGCCGAATGTTCAGGCCATGAAAGAACAGGGCATTCATCATATCGAAGAATATATCCGTTGGGATGTGCTCGATCCGTATAACCAGTCCGTGTCGCCTGCGAAAAAAATTCTGAGGCTCACGATCGTGAACGAAGAATTGCCGAAGACACGCCTGGGGAAGATGAAACGTTTTCTGCTGCCCTCGCTGATCGAGCAAGCCGTTCGAGACACGACTTCTGAGCATGAACCCGATTTTCCGGAATATCAAATGATTAAGACCTTTCTGAGCGATCAGACTGAGCATGATGTGTATCCCAGTGATCACGTCGAACTCGATCTTGGTCTGGATTCTCTCGACATCGTCAGCTTTCATACGTTTTTACAGTCGACCTTCGGCATTGAAGTGAAGGATGACGACATGATGCACCATTTTACGGTGCAGGAACTGGCTGAATACGCCCGGGAGAGGAAGGTGAAGATCGAAACCGAGGGGGTGAATTGGCATAATATTCTTCATGAAGATATTGAGGTCGAGCTGCCTCATTCCGCGATCACGCATGTGCCGGGAAACGCCCTTGCCAAATTTCTGTTTGGCCTATCGTTTCGCATTTCCGGTTCCGGTGCCGAACATATTCCTGACACTCCTTGCATCTTTGCTTCAAATCACCAAAGTGGGATTGATGCGTTTTTGATTGCCCGGTTTTTTGATGGAAAGATTTTAAGGCGAACATACTTCTATGCTGAGGAACGCCATTTTCGACGCCGCTGGCTTCAGATGTTTGCAAGAAACCATAATGTCATTATTATGGATATGAACCGTCAATTAAAACAGTCGCTTCAAAAGATGGCAGTTGCGCTGAGACAAGAGAATAATATCGTGATCTTTCCGGAAGGAGCCCGTACCCGCGACGGCAAACTTGCAGAATTTAAAAAATCTTTTGCGATTCTAAGCGCCGAGCTTCAGGTTCCAATCGTACCGGTTGTTATACAGGGCGCGTATGAGGCTCTGCCAAAAGGGAAAAAAATGCCGCGATTCGGACAAACGCTCAGCGTCGATTTTCTGCCGCCGATCCCCCCTGAAAACCTGGATTACGATGGCCTGACACAGAACGTTCACGGCGTCATCAAATCCCATTTAGGAGAATAAATCACTGCTCTGCAATGGAATCCTGCCAGGGGGCACCCCCCGGCAGGATTGTGTTCAGGAGTGTTTTTAAAGAATAACATGACACGACGACTTATCTCATGGAATGTGAATGGAATCAGGGCCTGGCAGAAAAAAGGCGCTGTTGATTGGTTTATACAGGAACAACCGGATATCTTCTGTCTTCAGGAAACCAAAGCTCATCGCGAGCAGCTCAATGTGTCGCTCACTGATGTCGAGGGCTATCATGCCTATTTTGCTTCTGCCGAGCGAAAGGGCTACAGCGGGGTTGCGGTGTATACAAAGGAACAACCGAAGAGCGTGACCGCAGGATTCGGAGTCGAACGCTTCGACCGTGAAGGGCGGACCCTTGTCCTTGAATATGATGCCTTTACCTTGCTGAATGTTTATTTTCCAAACGGACAGTCCTCGGAGGAGCGTTTGCAGTACAAAATGGATTTTTACGAGGCATTTCTACTGTATATTGAAACGGTAAAAGCCCAGGGAAAGAACCTTGTGATCTGCGGTGATGTTAATACGGCCCATACAGAAATCGACCTTGCCCGTCCGAAAGCGAATGAAAAAACCTCAGGATTTCTGCCGCAGGAACGCGCCTGGATCGACAAGTTGTGTGCTCATGGCTATGTCGATACATTTCGCATGTTTACCCCCGAACCGGATCACTATACCTGGTGGAGCTATCGCGCCCGCGCCCGCGAGCGGAACGTCGGCTGGAGAATCGATTATTTTTGGGTCAATGAAGCGTTCAAGCAGCAGGTGACAGCAGCGTTCATTCTGCCGGACGTGATGGGCTCCGATCATTGCCCGCTTGGAATCGAGGTGTCGGTATGAAGTTATTGATGATCTATGCTGAAACGTTTGCTTACAAAACAGCGATGAAAACTCTTGATACCGTTCCGGATATTGACGAAGAACACTCGATTGAGCGGGCATTGGTGGGCTTTATTCAGGTAGAAGCCCACGATGCCGAACGTCTGTCTGCGGTGGAAACAAAATTGATCAAGCAATTGAAATGGGCGGCCCGGAAAAATGAGACCGCGACGATCGTGCTCCACTCCTTTGCGCATTTATCTGAGAGTAAAGCCTCTCCTGAAGTCACTCAACAATTGTTCTCGAATGCGGAACGGCGATTGTTCAGCGCGGATTACCGGGTGCATCAGACACCGTTCGGCTATTTTCTCGATCTCGATATTCAGGCCCCGGGAAAACCGTCTGCACGAATTTTTAAGGATATTTGAAGGATACTGGAACGCGGATGATACAGATAACGCAGATTGTTTTCTTACGGAATTTTGATTGATTACGTGAGTGATGTCGGAGATCTGTGACAATCCGTGTCATTCGCATCATCCGTGTGCTCTTCTCTCCTCCCCTTTCCTTACCTGAGCTATGGACATACTTAGAATTTCCGAGATTCTCTCATATAAATTCTTGACGTGAAATTCTGCCTGTGCTAACCCTTGACATGAATTGCGATTGAACGCGAGCACTGAGCAGGAACATGCTGCGATGTCCTGCTTGTCTTTCATTATATTATAGTGTATAGAAAATTTTCTATGAAGACATCACCGATAAAAAAACTAGGGTTCTATTTTGCGGAATTGCTGATTACGGTCGGAGCGTACTCGTGGCTCATCTGGTATTTTGCCAGCCGGGGCTACATTTTTAGCACATATAATCGGGAAATCAGTTGGATTATTCTCGTGCTTTTCGGAACGGGAGTGTGTATCGTCGCGTATCATTTATTGGGGTTGTACAGGGAAGATCGTGAACTGAATCGCGTGGACGAACAGCTTGAGTCGTTCCAGGTGGCGATGCACCGGCTCTCTCAGAAACGGCATACTCTGTCGTCGGATATGCTCTCGAATACGTTGCGGAAGATCGTTGATCAACACTTTGCCATTCTCGATTCGTCACGCATAAAGACCAGGATTTATCGCTTGCTCAAAATGGCGGTGGCTGACGGCGAGCCAGATCAAGACACTCTGTCGTCGCTGCTTCAGCAAGAAGAAGATATCAAGGGGGGACGAGTGCGGTATATTGCCGGAATCTTGATCATGCTGGGATTGCTGGGAACGTTTCTCGGATTGGTACAGTCGGTGCATCACCTCCAGAATTTTTTTATTGATAAGCCGAATGTCGATTTGAACGCCCTCTTTGGCGACATGAAACAAACTCTCGGAGGACTTGATAAAGCCTTTGGAACGAGTATTGGGGGGATTACAGCGTATCTTGTATTAGGCTATTTACATATTGTTCTCAGAGCCAAGCAAGCGTATGTATTGAAACACATTGAAAATCAAAGCCTGGAAGCATTTATTCCGAAGCTCTTTCAGTTTCGTGACAACAGCTCACAAAACGGACATTATCCGGAGGCATTAGAAACCCTCCAAAGGATTCCGACGATTCTTTCGCAGGAGATTCGAACAACCCTTGAAGCGATTATGCAGCAAACAGTCGGCAGAGGATCGGAAAATTTGAAAACAACGGGAGAATACTTGCAGCAAGCGGCTGAAGGTATTCACACCGGACAACAAACCTTCACGGAAACCCTGACAGCCTTCGGAGATTTTTTTGGTGCCTTTCAAACCGGACGCGATCAACTTATCAACAGCCAGGAAACGATTGCATCGGGCATTCAACAATTTTCTCAGGCATTGACACACTTGGAAGAAAATCAGCAGATGTTGACATCAAGCCTAGAGATGACGCAGGATTATATTAAAATGTCTGAAACTCGGTTAAATGCAATGGATGATGTCGTGCAGAATATGCGATCGATCTGGACGGACAACCGAAAAGTGATTGAGCATCTGGCCGAAACGATCCGAAAAGAGCACACCGCCTTGACTCAGACAACAGAACATTTGCAGGATTTTGTGCTGACGACCAAACGCGAGTTTCAAGAATTTTTTCAGCAAACTCAGCAGCATATGCAAACGCCGATTGATAAAAATATTGAAGTGTATCAACAATTGCTTGAATCTCATACCTTGTTGACGACGCTCGTTCATGATATGAAGCAATTTTTGCTCGATGAGCAGAATGGACTGCGCTTGCTGTCTTCGAGCTTTGATGAAACCTTTGGTGAAGCGAAGCTTCAATATCTTCAACTCACAGATTATATTGAGGAACTTCATAAGCGGACCCGTGAGAACCAGGAGCAGTTGACATTCCTTCACGAAACCACCCAGTCTATTCAACAACACCTGCAGGGTCGAGGAAGCCCTTAAGCGAATTTTCCATAAAGCATCTTGGACGTTTATTGGGGAGTTCTTTGAGTGCCAAGATGAAGTCGGGTAATTTTTCTCTTGACAACTCTTTTGTGGGCAATATCCCTTTACTCAGAAAATTTTCGATTCGGAAAAAGTGTCTTTGAGACGACTGGGGTTCTCCTTGAGAAGTCTCTGGTGAATGACATCGAAGGTCTCCGAAAAAAGAGAATTCTTCACATTCTTATTCCATATCCAACAAACACGTATTGGTTGATGGTCTCATCTTGAGTCGTTTCTACATTTTGGATATGGTACGGCTTATTTCGACTATAGACATTTATACTGAATATTGCATACAAGGAGAATACCTTATGAGTGAAGCTGTCATGATATTAAGCGATGCGAATTTTGAGGAAACGATTTTACAAACAGAACTCCCGGCATTAGTTGACTTATGGGCGCCCTGGTGTGCGCCTTGTCGCATGATCTCCCCGGTTGTCGAGGAGATTGCTGCTGATTATGAGGGCAAGGCTGTCATCGGGAAGCTTAACGTTGATGAAAGTCCTTCAATTGCCAGCCGCTACGGAGTGACAAGCATTCCGACGTTGATATTCTTCAAAGGTGGAGAAGCAAAAGATCAGATGGTCGGCGTACCTGCGGGTAATGCGAAACGAGTGATCGAAGAGAAACTCAAAGGTCTTATGGAGTAATCTCGCGTGTTTTCTTTGACAGACTTCCGGAGGCATATCAGCCGCCGGAAGTGTTTTTTCCCCTCGCAGTATTCCTCCTGAAAGTCAGCTTTTCAGAGCATTCCTGGCGTTTGAACACGATATGATGTCACAACCGATTGATTATTTTCAGATTATTCACTCCTACATTCCCCCTGATTCCTCCTTATACCGGATTTATCTCCCACATGTCTCTCTGGTTACCGCTAAGGCGTTGCGTCTCGCACGAGCTTTGAATTTATCTCCGGCTCAGCAGCGCTTCATTGAAGAAGCAGCCATGCTGCACGATATCGGTATCGTCGAGGTCAACCCGTATCAGCAGGGAACGAATGGAAACCATCCGTACATCTATCATGCGCCGGCTGGCAGAGCTCTTCTGGAACGTGAAGGCTTGCCTCGCCATGCATTGGTTGCAGAACGACATGTTGGGGTCGGCATTTCGCTTGAGGAGATTCGTGAACAGCGTCTCCCTTTGCCCCACCGGGATATGCGGGCAGAAAGTATTGAGGAGAAAGTGATTTGCTGGGCGGATCTCTTTTTTAGCAAAAGTCCTCAGCATCTTTGGCGAGAAAAATCGCTCTCTGAGGTTCGAAAAAATGTTTCTCGATACGGGGACCGCCAGATCCGCGTTTTTCAAGACTGGGAGCAAGAATTTGGTCTGCTCTCAGAGGCGTTATAATGTATTGGACGATGAAGCTCCTGAAGTCTCATGGAAAATGCGACTAATGCCCATAACATGGTGACCACCTCAGAATCTCCGAAGTTGTGTTCGAAAAATCCTTGAATAAAAAAGGCAATCGTTGCGCCGAAGATCCCAAGAGCCAATGCCTTTTCTCTGGGAAATTGTGTTGGAATAAGGCGAAAGCTGCGATAGGTCGAGCGAAAAACAATCCACCATATCCACAGGAAGCAGCATAATGCAGGGATGCCGCTAATCACCGTCACTTGCAAGATGTTATTGTGCGCATGGGCGTCGCTGCTGAAGTTAAAATCTTTGTACGGGGTACGATAGTTCCAGCACTCAGCCGAATAATTCCCATGACCGATACCGGTCAGGGGATGGTCTCGAATCATGGCAAGCGACGACAGCCAGGTATATAAGCGCTCCTGGTTGTCTTTCGTGCGGAAAATACTTGCGATTCTTTCGAGGATTTTTTGGCTGTTCGAGGATGATGATTGAACCCGAGCAGGGAGCTTTGGCTGGTCGGTCTGTTCGGCCTGGCCGGTTGAAGAGCTCTTCGCTTGCTGTGCCTGGAAAGATTGTTCGGGCGACAGGCCCTGAGTGAAAGACAAGAAGGCAATTCCCCCTCCGACAAGCAGAAGAAAACACAAGGCGTCTATGAGAAATTTCCTTTTGTGCTGCAAGGTGCCGATAACAAGAATTGCTCCCACAGCACCCAGCCAGGCGCTTCGAGTATATGTCCAGAGAAGGGCGAGACTACAGATGAGAAGAGCAAGGCCCCATAATCCTCTGGAAAAGCGATTTTTGATGCCTGAGACAAAGGCGAAGATGATCGGGACTGCCATGCCAAGCTGTCCTCCGAATGTCATGTACGATGAAAAGCCCGATATTCTCAGAGGGGCCGAAAGATCGTTGTGCAGGTGCTTGAGAAGGCCGATCGGTTGTGTCAGGCGAAACAGATCGACCTCAATATAGTGCTGGAGAATGCCATAGGATGCTGCGATTGTCACGGAGACGAGGAGCAGCGTGCTGCCTTTTTTTATACGTTGAGTATTCTGGAGGGCAAGGTAAAAGAGAAAGAATACAGCCAGATCGTTCAAATTGGTCAAATTGTAAACACTTTTCCCTCGATTGACCGAAAAGATTGTTGAGATGAGCGTGATGAGACCATATACCAGGAAGGGTCTGGTGAATGGATTTGGTGGCCATGCAATGTGTTTTGTCCGGATAATTTCAGCAAGGTATGTGAGGAATAAGATCGCCAGGCATATATCGGTAAAGGCGATAGAGACGGGGAGGAAGAGAAGCACCCCACATAGACTGAATATTTGGGTGTGCTCCCAAAATGTTAATATGGCAGAGTTCGAAGAAGTGCTGATGTTGTCCGTATGCATAGTCCGTCGATTCATGTCTTCCTTTTCACGAGTGAATAATGCTCCTGATGTCTTGTCGTGTCCGTTTCAGGGGCTCTCTGAACAGGGTGTCATCTCTGGGTGAATGCTTTGTTCGTGGATGTGGGTGGAGAAAAAGTCAAGCATTATTTTCTCGTATGATATTTCATATTCTATGACACGTGTCGTTCTGTTTTTGAGGGAGCCAAATGTTTTGTACGAACAGGAAATGAAGGAAATAACTGAAAAAAGGGGGGGGACGTATCGCCCGTATTCCGGGTGACACGCTATATTTTTTTCTTTTTTTACTTGACAGACGCGTTTTCCTATGCTAGTTATTTTCTCATTTAGACTTGATAGATGGGGATGTCTTGTTATGAATCAGAGATTGTTCTCTGAGAAAATAGATATTGTGTTCTAATGGAATGTGCCTATGTTATTTAGTTCGAAAAAACACGTCGTGGGTCTTGATGTAGGGGCGAGTTCGGTTAAAGTTGTTCAATTGCAGCAGTCCAAGAAAGGGGCTGAATTGAAGGCGTTTGGGATTCTGCCATTGGCTCCTGAAGTCATCGTCGACGGGGCGATTATGGATGCTGAAGTCGTGGTCGACACGATCGAGCAGGCGATTAAGGAGTTTAAAGTCAAAGGCAAATTCGCGGCAATTTCAGTATCAGGGCATTCCGTCATTGTGAAGAAGATTATTGTCGCTGATATGTCCCGTGAAGAATTAGAAGGAGCGATTGAGACAGAAGCTCAACAGTATATCCCTTTCGATATTGAAGATGTGAATGTCGATTTTCAGATTCTTGAGTCCGATGAAATGCTTGATTCCGGGGAAATGGCGATTTTGTTAGTTGCTGTCAAAAAAGAAAAAGTCGATGAGCATCTCGATTTGATTCAAGAAGCCAACCTGGATCCTATTGTGGTTGATGTTGATGCCTTCGCCCTTGAAAATGCCTATGAATTGAACTATGAAATCGAACCCGATTTGGTGATTGGTCTGGTCGATATTGGGGCTGGGACCATGAATATCAATATTTTGCAGGATGGGGTGTCGAGTTTTGTTCGGGATATTTCCATCGGAGGCGATCAATATACGGAAGCGATCCAAAAAGAGTTTAACGTCAATTTCGAAGTCGCGGAACGATTGAAACGAGGGCAGCTTGTCGAAGATATTTCCCAGGAAGATGTGCTGGCCATTGTCAATACCGTTTCTGACGATATTGCCGTTGAAATTCAACGGTCGTTCGACTTTTTTCGAGCATCCACCATGGATGTTGCTGTTGACAAACTGTATCTATCTGGAGGAGGCTCGTTGTTTGGGGGAATCGACCGTTTTTTCGAGGAAAAGCTTGGGGTGGAAGTCGAGATTTTAAATCCCTTTCGTAATATGACGATTTCGAAAAAATTTGATAAAGACTATCTGGAGAGTATTGCTCCGCAGGCTGCCGTGGCTGTCGGTCTCGCTTTGAGGAGGTTAGAGACACAATGATCAAAATTAATTTACTTCCCAAAGAATCTCGCAAACGTGTCGGGTTGGGACAACAGATCTTTCTCCTGCTTCTGATCCTGGTCGTGACATTTGCCGGGATTGGATTCTATTGGAGCTATTTGAACGGGGTGATTGAACAGAAAGAGTCAGAAATTGCCCGAACCAAGCAACGGTTGCAAGAATTACAAAAAATTATTGACGAGATAGAAAAGTTCGAAGCGCAGCGCCTGGCCCTTGAACAAAAACTCGCGGTGATCGCAAAATTGGAAAAGGAGCAGGAACTGCCGGTACATATTCTGGATGAGGTGTTTTTGACCCTGGAAGAAGACTTATGGTTGAACTCGTATCAACAAAATGATTTTGACTTTGATATCTCAGGGACTGCGATTTCAAACCCTGTTGTCTCGGACTATCTCCGAAATTTAGAATCTTCACCATACTTTGAAAATGTTGAGCTTATTGTTTCCCAGGGAGGGACGATCGGTTCGCAATCTGTCCGTAATTTTCAAATAAAAATGAAATTAACACCTCAGCAAGATGTCGGAGAAGAAGGGGAGAACTCGGAGTAAAGAAGGAACGGATATATGGATAAATTTCTCGATCAATTTGCCGAATTTCCTACGAAGTACAAATATTTGATTGTGCTGGGAATTGCGATTGTCGCGGCGGGATTGTTTTATTACTTTATTGTAATAGACAAACAGGAACAGATTACGAGGCTTGAAAGCGAATTACAAACCCTGCAGGTGGAGTTGCAGAAAGCAGAGGCGTTTGCCGCAAGATACGATGAGTTTAAAGAAGAATTGCGGGCCGTTGATCTGAAATTAAAAGAGGCATTGAAAAAACTTCCTGAAGGCCGGGAAATTCCCAACTTATTAGACCAAATTAATGAGTCGGTCATTGATGCGGGGCTCTTGATTTCGTTGTTCAGGCCGGCAGGACAAAATCCCCAGGAATTCTATAGTGAGGTTCCGGTAGAGCTTCAAGTATCGGGAGGATTTCATAATTTTGCTGCTTTTGCGGATGTGATTAGTAAGATGGAGCGTATTGTGACGTTGAGAAATGTTCAGATGAGCCCGCAAGAAGGGGGGAAGGTCTTGAATATTGTCTGCCAGGCGGTTACGTTTCGACAGTCACAAGAGGAGAATCAAGAGGAGAATGTTGAAAATTAAAGTTGCTGTAGCGTTGTGAGGTAGGAGGTTTTGGTGTGAGGGGGCCGGAGTGATTTTCGGTATGTCTCATTCAAAAATAGTACATGTATATATTAATGTATGTTCTTGCTCGAAAAATTCTCAGGTTCGGGAGCGTAGTTATTTGGGGGCTCATTGTGGGAGGTGCGCTGATTTCATTTGGAGGATGTGATCAGGCTCCGCCACCGCCACCGCCGCCAGCGAAGATCGAGATCACAGAACCTCCGTCGGCTACTGAAGAGGTTGACTCTGATACTGAGGCAGACGTTCCTCCTGAACCTCAGCCCACGGTGTATGAATACGATCCGACCGGGCGTCGTGAACCCTTTGAGTCATTGATTGCTGAAGAAGAGATCGATCTGCTCGATGTGATTGCAACACCAGATCCGGAATTACTCAAATCTCCGTTGCAGAAAGTCGAATTGGCTCAATTAAAAATTACCGGAATTATTCTCGGAAGTTTTGGTGAGTATGCTCGCATTCTTTCTCCTGACGGGAAATCATATACCGTCAATGCGGGAACCCTGATTGGGATGCATGAAGGCCAGGTGATTTCTATCACAAGCAATTCGGTTGTCGTGAAGGAAATTCTGCGCTATGAGAGTGGGAAGGTTGAAGAAGTGGAATCCATACTCTATCTTAACCCTATAGAAGACGAAGAAGAGGAGAGACCATGATGGAAAAAGGACAAAATATGTTATCTAGAGAAATGATCTTCTGCGCGATCTTCATTATGGTTGTTGCCATCTTTGGGTGCGCACATCCGGAAGTCGAACAGATGGGAACTGTGTCAGGAGAGGCTGAAGTTCAAAATTCGGTTTCAAATATTTCGACCATCTCTACGGAACGCCTGTTTGGAAAAATGCGAATTACGATTGAAGCCGATTCCGAATTGTCATATACGGCATTCAAGTTGAACGATCCGCTTCGTCTCGTGCTGGATTTGCCGAACATGGATACGTCGAAGGTGTCTGAGATAAGCTATCAAGATGCGTTCCCTCTGACTCACATCACCCCGTTCCGATTTACTGATGGCGGCACGGTGAATTCTCGCATCGAGATCGCCCTCTCTCGACTTGTTCCTTATCAAGTCTTCAGTGATGCGAATCGCCTGTTTATCGATCTTGAAACCCCGATGCAAGAATCCGATCTCGCCTCGGGACCCTCATCATCGATTCCTCCCGGGTTTGAAGAATTAACTCCTGTCTCATCCACAACAAAGACACCTCTCAGGGCGGAAGCTCCTGTTCCTGTGGTGATTAACGCGAAACCCAATGGTGTTCAACCGCTTTCCACGGGAACCGTTTCTCTCATTCAACCGGTTAGTCAGTCCCAGACCGGAACGCTTCCGACCGTCCAAATCGAGCAGCCACCTCAAAGGGTCGGCAACGTCAGTCCTCTCCCAGTCATTACCGGAGACGCCGCTGGGGCGGTGATTCAGGATTTACATCTTCTGAAGTCCGAAAACGCAACGAATCTCGTGATATCGAGTGATGTGCTTCCGGAATTCGAGATAAAACGGAGCCAGAACCCTGCTCGTCTGACGATCGATCTAAAACAAAGCAACCTCCCGGCCGGTGCGGAAAAAGTTGTGAGCCCGGATGGCGTTGATAGCACAGTGAAGCAGGCGCGTTTGTTTCAGCTCAGACGTTCGCCGGACGGTTCTGACAATGTTGTAAGAATTCTCGTTGACTTGTTGCGTCCAACAGCTCATGAGGTAAGCACCGAGCCAGGGAAATTAGTTGTGAAACTACAGAATCAAAAGGTGTTCTCCCAAACAGGCATGACAGGTATGGATGGCGTTGTTGAAGTGCCGTTGACTACTGGAATCGAGGCGGTATTAGATGGCGATGAAGTACGTGATGATGATGATGCGTTTGTTGCTTCAGAACCCACTATTCGGGCCCCAAAAACCGGTGATGAGGAAGAATATAAAGGACAACCGATATCGCTCCATTTTCAAGAAGCCGATGTGTTAGATGTTTTGCAGGTGATCGCGGAGGTGAGTGGGTTAAATCTGGTGGTGCATCCAGAAGTTTCAGGAACCGTCACGGTCCATTTGACGAATATCCCTTGGGATCAGGCGCTTGATATCATCTTGAAAATGAATGATTTAAGCGTTGAAATTGAGGGGACAATTTTGAGAGTAGCTCAAGCAAGTGTGTTCCAGGATGAGATTGCTCAGCGGATTTCACAGCAGCAGCAGCAAATTCAGGCCAGGAAAATTCAGGAGGAATTAGAACCTCTTGAGACAAAATTAATCACGATTAATTTTGCCGATCCCGAATCTATTGTGGAAGTCATTGATGAGTACTTTGCCGGATCGCTTGAGACTGATGAACAGGATGAGCGCCGAGGAACTATTACTGTCGATTCACGGACAAAAACATTGATCATTCAGGATACAGCTGATAATATTACTCAAATCGAACAAATCGTCGAGACCCTCGATCGAAGAACTCCGCAGGTTATGATCGAGGCCAAAATTGTGACACTGAGCACCCTGTATGTGAAAGAACTCGGTATACAGTGGTTAGGGAATTTTAATGTCGATTCTGCGCATGGAAACTCATTGCCGTTCCGCTGGCCATTTTCGGTCAACTCTCAGTCTTCTGGTGGCGCCGATTCTGGGTTTGGTGTCAACCTCCCAGGTCTTTCGACAGACTATGGCGGAACGACTGGCTGGCTGCGCTTCGGTAGTATTGATGATGTGTTTACCCTGTTTGCCAAAATCGATGCGGCAGAAGTGGATAATAAGGGAAAAACGTTGTCGCAGCCCAAGGTGTTCACCCAGGATAATGTCGCGGCAACAGTCACGTCGCAGCAAACCCGGACTGTCCCGGCGTTTGGTGATAATACCGAATCGACAACCGTTACAGCGCCGTTAAGCCTGAGTGTGACGCCCCGGATTTCGAATGATGGGTATATTACCATGATCGTGAATGTGAATAATACGCGATTTGTCGATTCTGGCGATACCTTATCGACAACAGGAGAAACATTAACAAGCCAGGTGACGGTCAAGGATGGCAGCACGGTCGTTGTCGGAGGAATTTTTGTGACGAATGATCAAGATAATTTTGCAGGAGTCCCGGGGTTACATAAAATTCCTATTATCGGCCATCTGTTCAAATCGACAACACCCCACTCGAAGTCTCAAAGCGAGTTACTGGTTTTTTTGACGCCAAGGATTTTAGACCGGAACGTTGTGAACGAAGAAGCTCAGAGTTCCGATGTTTCGCTGTCATACTGATATAGAGGAGGAATTCAGATGTTTTATACGAGAGCTGATTTGGTGAGAAGGAAAATTGTGGAAAAACGACTTATCTATAGTCTCCTGTGTGTAGGCGTTTGTTTCTTGCTCGTTTCTTGTGGAGAGCCGGTTGGCGGCTCCGGGCAGTCCGCAGTCTTTTTGTCTGCGCAAGCTGCCGACCCGTATGCTGTCGCCTGTGATGTCTATAACCCATCTGTTTCGGGCAATGTTGCGTTGGATGTCATCCATGTGATTGTGAAGTCGGTGTATAGAGATCCCTCTGGTTCGACAACGTCTAATTTTGCCGATGTGCTGCTGAAAGAACAGCGTGTGACGTATACCCGATATGATGGAAACCCGGATGTGCCTGAGCCCTTTGTGGTCGTATTGCCGAATAACCCGGTTCCCAATGGGGGGGAGCTGGATCTTGAAATTCTGATTGTCCGGGCTGATGCGAAATTGGAATCTCCGTTAAAAGAACTGGCGTTTGGCGGAGGTGAGGGCGAAATCTTACTGACTGGCCATGTCGAATTTTATGGGGAGGATCTGGCCGGAAACAGCGCGTATTGTAGTATCGAGATCCCTATTATTGCGAAAGATTATTAATAGAGACAGAATCTCGCGTATTTTGAACAGAGTCTATACATAAAAAAGTGTGGAGAAATTCTGAGGGAGATGAAATTATGGCACAACGACACCATCACAGAACGCAGGCTGATTCGAATATAACCCGAATATGGGCCCTTGTTGGGAGTATTTTTCTTATAACGCTCCTTATCGGGGTTCCTGGCTGTGGCAAGCTCAGCGATGATACTGACAGCCCGAGCGAGGCGATCGGAACATCCGGCGGTAACCCGTTTCCTGTTGGGACGACAAGTTCAGTCGGAACGTATTCGTTAGCGGTGACAGCAGACCGGACGTCTTTACCCGCTGACAGGGTTAACTTTGCGACCCTGACGGCGACACTCAGCGATTCATCAGCTCGCTCTCTGCAGGGATATACGGTAAGTTTTGAGGCCCAAACAGGCAATATCGGACGATTTCTGGATTCGACAAGTGGAACCCTCGTAACGACAGAGCAACAGAACACTGATACGAATGGGCGGGCGACAGCTCGCCTGTATGGGGTCTACTCAGGCACCGAAGTTGTGAAGGTGAGTGTGGATTTGGATCGTAATGGAACTCATGATTTAAGTAGAACCGTATCTGTGCTCTTTACGCCAGGTGGCCCGCCATCGTCGGCAGGAACATATTCTTTGGAAATTCATGCTCATCCGAGTGTAATCCCGGCTGATATGGCGACCTATTCAGTCATTTCTGCAACCCTGAAGGATTCTTCCGGCGGTTCTGTCGAAAATTTTATGATTACGTTTGCCTCTGAGCTGGGCTATGTGAATAATACGCCGACTGGAATATCAGGAGAAGCCAGCACGACAACAACTGCTGTCACGAACAAAAATGGGTCGGCGTCCGTATATTATTATGCCGATAGAGCGGGAAGTGCGACAATTCAAGCCAGCGTGTATGTCCCAGATCTCGCCGCCACATTGAATGCGAAAACATCGGTGGCTGTCACTGAGAGTTCGGGAGTCCCGGGAAGCGGGATTCCGGGAATAGACCTGTCTGTAAATCCGACCGGTGCCTATCTTGACCTCGGAACATGCGGGGAGTCAACAGGAGAAGACCAGGAGTTTGTGTTCTCCGCGACAGTCTGGGATGAAACAGGTGACGAAGTCGGATCGGGAGTTCGCGTTGAATATCGAGGAACCGGCCTTTCCGGTAGTTCTAAGGGCTGGGCATATACTGCAGACGCTGGAACAGCAACCTGGTCGATTACGAAAACAATTGCTTCGGCAGGTACGTATGAATGGTCGTTGACAGCCTATGTGACGATTAATGGCGTGGAATATTCCGATACAGTGGTTTTTGGGATTGTCGCGTCTTGTTCGGCTGTCTTACCGGAACTCGAGCTTAGGGCTGAACCTAATGAGATTGAGACCAACGGCACATCGACCATTACGGCTGTTGCTACAAAAGATTCTGCACCGCTCTCTGGAGAAGTAATTACCTTTACCACAAACTTTAGTGGCGCAACAGTGACGTCTAGTGCAACGACTAATTCGGCGGGAGTCGCGACAGCAACCTTTACGGCCGGTTCGACGTCTGGTACGGCTACAGTCTATGGGGCAGTAAGCACGTCGGATGGATCAGCAAATGGTTCTGTCAATATCACTATCACCGATGCTGCGTCGACCATTACGGCCTCGGCTCCCGACGCAACGGCGACCCTTGGCTCGTCGACTTCTACGACAGTGGATTTTACCGTGAGCGCAACCGTGCAGGATGCTAGCGGTGATTATATTGAGGGAGTCACGATTGGATTCGCTATTACGCCTTTGGCAGGATGTGGGGCTGTGACGTTCGATCCGACGACTGGCAGTGACTCATCGAGTGTGGCTGGGGTCGCGGCGCTCAGTGTGACAGCAACAGCGACGGGGACAGCAACATGTACGTATGAAGTGACTGCTACAACGGGAGCATTGTCTGATACGAATACTGGAACCATAACAGTGAATCCATAGGTGAAAACATTCGCAGCCTCCGGGTTGACAGGTTTACTTGTTGTTCTTGGAATGAAGAGAACATTCCGGGAACAACAAGTTTTGTGAGACTCTATTTTTTACAACGAGGTAAAAAAACACTCATGTCATTAGATCAAGAGCTGCTTGCGCAGATTGATAAATACAAAGAGATCATTCAAAAAGATCCGAATTCTCGTGAATTTCTGACTCTGGCGGAGCTGTATCGTAAACTCGGTGTGGCTGAAGAGGCAACCAACATCCTGCGTGAAGGCCTCAAACGCCATCCCGACTACGTCAAAGCACGCCTGGCAATGGCCAGGGTTTACCTGACGCAAGGGCAGATCGAAGATGCTACTCGAGAATTTGAGGAAGTGATTCGGCAGGACCCGGAGAACTTTGTCGCTTACAAACTGCTTGGTGAAATTGCGATGCAAAAGCAAGATCACGAAAAGGCAGCAGGGCGTTTCGGAGCAGCCTATAATTTGAAGCCTAATGATCCCGAATGTAAAGTTATGCTGGATTATATCGGCAGTTTGCTTGGCAGAGATTTAATGGCGGAACGTGCTGCCGGCGGATCGGCAGGAACAGCTCCGGCTTCGGCCGAACCGTCCAGCCCTCCTCCGTCCGGAGGTGAGACCATCGCTGTTGCGCCAGAGGGCGAATTCGGTGAGTTTGAAGAGATCGATGAAGGGTACGAAGAAATAACTGATGTTGATTTCAGTGATATTGAGGATATTCAGGATTTTGACGATTTAGAAGCTATTGAGGATATCGAGGATATCAGCGATATTGAGGATATTGAAGAGATTGAAGAGATTGAAGACATTGAGGATATTGAAGAGATCGGAGCCATTGACGAGTTTGAACCTTTAGAGGAAGAAGACGTTATTTCTGAAGAGTCTGGCCTTGAGGAAATTGAGGAGAGCGAGGAAGGTGTAGCAGCTATTGGGGATGTTGCTGCACACGAGTTGGAAGCCATTGACGATGTTAAACAGGAGTTAGAGGAAGCAGGACCGGTCGGTGATGATGAGTTGGTGAGCCAAATCTTTCAGGAGCTGTCAGATAGTGAGTATACATCGGAGTCCGGGAGTGAAGCGCTTTACGAAAGTGAAGGGGATGACCTGGATGATTTGATGGGCCTTTTAAGAGATGATGAATCTGCAGAAACGTTCGATGAGGGTGACGTTGAGGCAACAGATGAAGAAGTTCCTGAAATTCTTGAGGACGTAGACGATGATTTAGAAGATATGATTGACCTCGATGGAGTTCCCGGCATGGATGAGATTCCTGGAGAAATAAAATCTTTAGAAGGGGAGGAAATCGAAGAGATCGAAGAGATCGAGGATCTTGAGGAAATTGAAGAGATCGAAGAGATCGAGGATCTTGAGGAAGTCGAAGAGATCGAGGATCTTGAGGAAATTGAAGAGATCGAAGAGATCGAGGACCTTGAAGAAGTCGGAGAGATCGAAGACCTTGAGGAGCTCAGAGAGGCCGAAGAGATTGAGGGCGCTGAGGGTTTTGGGGAATTCGAGGAAATCGAAGAGATCGAAGAGATTGAGGATCTCGAGGAGCTCGGAGAGGCCGAAGAGATTGAGGATCTTGAGGAGCTCGGAGAGGCCGAAGAGATTGAGGACGCTGAGGGTTTTGGGGAATTCGAGGAGCTCGAAGAGATCGAGGATCTCGAGGAGCTCGGAGAGGCCGAAGAAATTGAGGATCTCGAGGAGCTCGAAGATGTTGAAGAGTTTGAGCTGCTTGAAGAGGAAGAAGGAGTGGCAGGGAGCGAGACGATCCACGAGATCGAGCAAATCGAAGAGGATGAGGAGAGCGAAAGAAGTGATGTGACAGAAGTGCCAGTCGGAGAAGAGGGGGAGCAATCCTCGATCTTTCAGGATTTTGGCCTGCCTGATGGCGACGAAGAGAGCGCTGACGAGACTGATGAAAGTAGTGATGTCTTTCAGGATTTTGATTTTGATGTCTTTGAACAAGAACTGCTGAACGATGGTCCCAACGGCGGTATCATTGAACAGATTGAAGAATCACCGGTTGAAGAGAAAGCAGATCTCATTAAAGAAGAGATCGAGGACATAGAAACTGACGAAGATGAAGAAGCGGTTCTCGATGAATTTCAGAAAGCAGACGTTGTTGAGGAAGGAGAAGCGCCCTCAGCATCGTTAGCGGAGCTGTATATTAAACAAGATCTCTTCGATGAAGCCATTAGTATTTATCGTCAGATTTTTGCAAATGAGCCGGAAAATGCTTTAATTCGACAGGTCTTGGAAGAAACTGTTGCGTTGCAGGCATTTGTCGAAGGACGGGAATAAAAGACATTTTCGGTAATTTGTAGTTGACAGTATAGATACCTCTGTATAATGCGTAACGTTGTCGTGTCACCAAAGAAGTCGGTGCTGTACTCGTTACGCATTATGTGTTTTATCGGATGGATAAATTATGTACGGAACAAATCAATTTAGAAATGGATTAAAAATCGAGCTTGATAACGAACCGTTTAGTATTGTTGAATTTCAACATGTTAAACCGGGCAAAGGCGGAGCATTTGTCCGCACTAAATTAAAAAGTCTTTTGAGTGGAAACGTGTTGGAGAGAACCTTTCGTTCAGGTGAAAAAGTTGGGAAACCACAGCTAGAAGAAAAAGAAATGCAATATCTGTATTCCAGTGATCAGCAATATCATGTAATGGATACAGAAACCTATGAACAGCTTTTTTTGACAGAAGAACAACTCGGCACGGCCAAAAATTATCTGCAAGAAAATATTGTTGTCAAAGTGCTGTTTTATAACGACCAGGCCATCGGTGTCGATCTCCCTATTTTTGTGAATTTACGCATTGCCGAAACTGAACCAGGGGTGCGTGGCGACACGGCCTCCGGGGGAAGCAAGCCCGCTGTTCTAGAAACTGGAGCGACGGTTCAGGTTCCCCTCTTTTTGGATATTGATGACGTGATCAAAGTTGATACGCGTACAGGTGAATACATCGAACGCGCGTAGTGTTTTGTTCTCGGTGGGCTTCGGAGCATAAACCCACCGAGGATTTTTCCCCGGCGCACACTCCTTAGGCGAAAAGACCCACCACAAGCGCCACTCCGCCTAGAGCCCAACAATACCATGAGAACCACGAGAGTTGCTTGTTGACAACAACTCGAATCAGTGCTGCAATAGCGAAATACCCTGTGACAAATGCCACAATGGTTGCAAGAATATATGGCAGCAACTGAGGGGTTTGGGCCAGATCCGCCAGATCTTTGCCTTCCAGGACGACGGCGCCAAGGATCGCTGGAATCGACAGGAGAAAAGAAAATTTTGCGGCAAGTTTTCGCTCGATTCCTAAGAGAATGCCCGTAGAGATCGTCGAGCCTGAACGAGAAATTCCCGGAAAGATTGCAAGACCCTGCACGATCCCGATGATGAATGCGTCAGTATATGAGAGCGTCTCACGAGAGGGAGCGGTGCGTTTTATCTTATCAGTAATATAGAGCACGGTTCCTGTAATGATGAGAGCCGTGCCTACCATTGTCAGCGAAGAGAAACTGGCTTCGATCAGCGGTTTCAAAAGCACTCCGATAATGGCTGTCGGCACAGAACCGATGATGATGAGCAGAATCATTCGTCGATCTTGAGTCTGCTGAAAGTTCTCATTGTCCAAATGTCTGGAGGGAGCGGAGGACTGACCGCCGGGACCATAGGAAAGGGCTGCCTGACAGAGAGTGACAAGATCTTTTCGATAATACATGAACACAACAAACAGAGTGCCGACGTGCAAAAGAATATCCAGCAAAATATCGGTTTCACTCATCCCCTGATAAAATTGTTGTACTATAGCTAGATGGCCGGAACTGCTAACAGGAAGAAATTCCGTCAATCCTTGAATGATCCCTAAAATGATGTCTCGCATTCGGTATGTCTCCTTTGAGAATATCCCTGCCAGGGCTTCAAACCCTGCCAGGGTTGAACTCCAGTTGTATCATATCGGGGAGTGTCTCGCCGCTCATGACAACTCCTATGAAATAAATAATTGCCAATGCTCATTGCTATTTGTTCATTGTTAATTGTCAATCGCGTTGACGGGTGAGGATGTTACACAGGTTTGCAAAATCGTTGACAGACAGTTCTTCGCCTCGAATACGCTCATCAAACCTCAATTCATCGTATGCGTCATGCAATTGAGTGGAAGTACAGATGGCTGGCGCACCTTTGGTCAATGTATTTTTCAGTGTCTTTCTTCTTGTGGCGAACGCTTGTTTGACGAGACGTATAAAAAAGTCCTGATCGTCAACATGGCTTAAAGGCGTTTCATGAAGGCGAAGAGTGATGACTGCTGAATCGACTTTTGGCCGCGGACGAAAGGCCTGTGGTGGGACGGAAAAATCGTAGTGAGTTTCACTATAAAATTGCGTAATCACAGAAAGAGAGCCATAGGCTTTACTGCCAGGAGAAGCTGTGAGCCGTTCTGCGACTTCTTGCTGAAACATGAATGTGCCCCTTCCAAAACGCGTGCGGTGTTGGAACAGGGCTAACATGATTGGGGTTGCCGCGTAGTAGGGGAGGTTTGCCACAATTTTAACCCGCTGCTGCCAGGACATCTCTTCCTGAAAGAGGTCTGCATAATCGAGACGACGGGCGTCACCATAGAGAATATGTACATGCTCGCAATCAGCAAAGCGTTGCCGGAGCGTTTCGGCTAGGAGAGGATCGTATTCGATCGCGGTGAGTTGGCGAACCTGTTCGGCAAGAGGATTGGTTAATACTCCTCTCCCCGGACCAATTTCCAGAACACAATCTGTCGACTCGATATGAGCGGAAGAGAGAATCCGCGCCACAATCGTTTGATCTATAAGAAAATGCTGACCGAGTTTCTTTCTCACTGTGCGAGTTTTTCGACTAACCACTCCCCGGTGAGTGTTTTATCGGGAAGGATTGCCTGATACTGTTTCAGGACAATAGAAGCCTGCTCTTCTCGACCATCCCCGATTTTAATCGAAGCCGCAACGTTCTTACTCACATGAAGGAATTCGGTCTTTTCTTGCTCTTTTCTGATGTGAGAGCGTTCGTTGGGAGCAAAAAATGCAAGCGCCGAATTGAGTTGTCTCTTCGCGTCTTCAAGCTCTTCTTTTTTGGTAATCAGGGTTTGGGTGAGTTGAGCCAGTTCTTTTGTCAGGACAACAACCGGTGAATGTTCTTTGTCTTTCAGGAGCACTGCTTCGCGATAGAGCGCCTTCTCATTTTTGAGCCGTTCTTTGAGTTTTGAGAATTGAGGCTGGTACTCTTCTTCCAGCTCTTGACGAAGTGTTTGATACTTTGCATCTTCCTGTTGTACCTGAAGCTGAAGTTTTCCTTGCTGTTCTGTCAGGTATTTTTGTTTGGTGACGCTGTTTTCATAGAGCGCCTTTCCAACCGTATCGGTTGCATCGATATATTTCCTTGAGGTACTGCGATTTTCCACAATCTCTTGCTTTGTTTTTTGGAGCTTTTGCTGCAATCGGTTCAATTTTCGGGAAAGAGCCTCGTTCTTTTCGTCGAATTCTTTCTCCAGGGCCGCAAGCTTTTTTTCATTCTGTTCTATCCGATCTTCAATAATACCCGGTGAAAGATTTTTAGCGCTATATTCCTGGAGCAGAGCTGTTTTATCTGCATTTTCTTGCTCGATATCGATGATCGTCTGTTCGAGATCAATAAGGTTTTTTCCCAACATTCCCAAGGAATTTTTTTCATATTCTTCACCAACATTGATCACTCTTCCATAAGCTATTTCTGGCATTGTAGGCAGAATCGTAAGGCGGGAAAAAATATCCATATCCTGCTTGATGACAGCATCAAAGAACAATTGGACGAGTTGACCGGCATCAACATCTTCCTGGCTTCTAAGCTCTTCGTAACGGGCTTGCAGCTTTTCATGACTCGAAGGAAGTAAAAACACTTGCACTAAGCCGGCGACAGCAAGCAGCGCCACAAGGCCTCCGACAGCCAGTTTGAGTTGTTTCACAAATGTCTTTTTCGCCTGCCTTTTCTTAATCTTATGCTGAAACGTCCCATCTGCCAGTGCATCCAATGCTTGTTCGACATCAGAAAAATCCTCGCTTGAATGGATGTGAGGTTGAGGCTGGATTTCGTTGACATCTCCTGAAAAACCTACTTGCACATCTCCAGCAATAAGTTCCCCTTTTAGCTGTTGCCTTCGCTCCTGTTGAAGATCTTGGACAAAAGCTTGGTCTCTCCCGCTCAGGTCTCGGCCACAGAGTTCACACCATTTAAGACCCATTGCCAGACTGTCAACACAACAGGTTGAAAGCTCCTCTTCTACGAAGTCTTCATCGTCTTCGAAGAAGTCATCGTCATCTTCTTCGGTCGAAGGGGGAGCAGAGGAGGGCGGTTCAGCTTCTTCTTCGCCAGAATCGAGCCCTGATGCGCTCTCAGCGTCCTCTTGCTCAAACTGTACTTCTCCCAGAGAAAGTCCCATATCACTTTCGTTGGGAGCTTCTTGGGAGGGCAGTATGTCTGCGCCATTCTCGTCATCCCATTCGTCGCCTTCCGGAGGAGTCTCCGACGTTGCAGCGCTGAGCGAAAAGTCTGGGGGCGGGGTTTCGGATGGTTTGTGCTCAGCACCGGCACTCATCGGCGCAAACGAAAATTTTGAAAAATCCGTTCCTCCCCGGGCAATTCCAACCTGTGAAGGAACGGTGATATGGTCGTGAATTTTTCTGCTATCGATATCTTCAGTATCCTCGGCTTCTGGAAAAGGAACTCCCCTATCAAGAACAGGAGTTGTAAAAGAGAAATCCAATGACGTTTCGAAATCAAGCGACGTCTTTTCGCGGTCTGAGCCAAGTGAACGCTCTCCCTGGCTGGCCTGTCCTGAATGGGTAATTGTCGCTTCTTCAGAGCCGGCAGGTTCCGATTGAGAATAGTTGAGTTGAATATTTGACAGATCAAACTCCATGGTTTCGAGTTCCGTTGTCTGCTGGGAGAATTGACCGATTCCTTCTGGTAAGGTTGGCCCTTCCGGCTCTTGAGATGGAGGTCCGACTTTGATGTTCTCTTGCAATTGGAAGATCGTTCCACACTTCTTACAGCGGAGTTTGCTTGCTTTTGCCAATTGAGAATCATTAATTCGGTATTGGGTCGAACATGATGGACACACGATATCTGCCATAATACTCATTCACCTCTACACATGAGTCATTCTTGTGAGAAAAAGGGGGGTGAAGAAATCTCCTTCCCACATACTTTAGTTGTTGACAAATGAAAAGCCTTTTCTGTATATTAATCTGGAACAACAGAATATCAGTAGCAGTATGATGAAAACAAGCCTCAATAGGCCGATGGTGTATTTCTTGTTTTTGGGCGCTGATAAATGTGCTGCCTCAGAAACTGCATAAATCGAGAAGCCGCATTTTCTATTTGAGTAAGAGGGAATATCTTTCTCATATACAACACTTTTATTTATATGTTAAGAGGTCGTCTTTATTCTGTCAAGGTTTACCTGACAGATTTACGGATTCTTGCTGTTTACTCTATCGATGCCACCTTTCCCTCTCCATTCGTTCTTAAAGGAATGTTTGATTTTATGCAACAATTTTTTACCGGAAGTGTGAATTTTCGAGAAGAGGTGATTGCAGATGAACATCTGCACGAGTCGTTCCCATTATGACTGAGAACACGTTTTTTCGCCAGCTCATCTTTTTGTGGAAACCGATTGCGCTCATCGTTTTTATTACGGTTCTTATCGGAAATATTCTCGTGCACCTTCTTGTTCAGAAAAATTATATCAAGGTGCTTGAAGATCGATATGCGTACTATCAGCAGACGATGCGTGATATTCGGGAGACGGTGCTGGAAAACTCTCACGATCTCGCGCTGTTTGCTGATTCGGCCATATTCGTGCCCGTCGATATGGCGGCAGTGTTAGCTCATGCCTTCCAGCATTCGCCGGATATCTTCCAGTTACAGCTCTTGAATGTCAATGGAGAGGTGTTATGGGGAAAAGAGGCTCAGCAGATGCTGACGTCTTTTGGTTCGGGGCCTTTTCGTTCTCCGCGCCGGTCGCTGCTCCCAACGCATCAGCCGATAATCCGATCGCCGATGCCTCCTGAACTCCAGGTACTTCAATTGCCGATCTGGCTGGATCAGCAGCATGTCGGGTTTATTCGCGGAACATTTTGGATGGATGTCTCACAGACGCTCTATCTAAAAATTGATACAATTATCCTCTATATGACGCTGGCAGCGGCTGGCGGAATGGTTGTGCTCGGGATTTTTGCGGCTGTAAATAAACTCTCTGGATTTTTGTCATGGAAACAGCAGCAATTAGAAGACTCTGTTGTCTCGCTGGAACACGCTCGAGAACAGTTACGGCGAACCAAAAAAGAATTGTATATTTCCGAAAAATTAGCCTCTTTGGGATACCTGGCGGCTGGGATTGCTCATGAGATTGGGAATCCTCTCGGCGCTGTCCTCGGGTATATCGAACTTCTTCGAAAAGGTCGGCTTGATCAGCAGAAAACCTCAGATATTTTACAACGGACTCAGCAGGAGGTTGAGCGGATTCGGAGAATTCTTGAAGAGCTTGTGAATTTTTCGCGACCCCATTCTCTGCATCTTCAGAACATCGATGTCAATCAGATCCTCCGGAAAATAGTCTTACAGCTTCCTTCTGCCCAGGAAAAACGCATTGAGATAACACTTCAGTTAACCGAGTTTCCATTGTTCGCGTATGTCGATGAAAAGAAGCTTCAAAGCGCGTTTTTGAATATCGTGGGAAATGCCATTGACGCCATTGGAACGGACGGAGTGATCCGAATCTCGACATCGCGAAGAATTCGAGAGTCATCCACAATGCCTGGCGGCTCGGAAGTGATTGCAATTCAATTTTCCGATTCAGGCTGTGGAATCCCCAAAGAGATGGTGTCAAAAATATTCGATCCGTTTTTTACGACAAAAGAACCTGGCAAAGGAATGGGCTTGGGCTTATCCTTGTGCCATCGAATGGTTGAAACTTTTCACGGTGAAATTGACGTCGAAAGTCAGCCTGGCAAGGGAACTGATGTCATCGTATTTCTTCCTCCTGCTCGTAGGAAATCTCATGATGGCGGAGAGGGTGGGCACAACGAAGGATGAGGCGAAGATGATGGAACAGAAACGAATTCTTGTGATCGATGATGAAGAAAATATGCGGTATATGTTACAACTCACCCTTGAAGATGAAGGATATGAGGTCGAGCTGGCACATGATGGAGAAGACGGCATTGAAAAGGTTCATCAACAGCATTTCGATTTTGTGATTTGCGATATCAAGATGCCAAAAGTCAGCGGCCTGGAAGTGCTGGCTTCTGTGATCGAGTCGTCTCCGAATATTCCAGTGATTATGATTTCGGCCTATGGGAGTGTTGACTCGGCGATTGAAGCAATGAAACACGGGGCCTATGATTATGTCATGAAACCGTTCAAACAGGATGAAATCTTGTTGACCCTGAAAAAAGCAGAGGAGCGAGAACGGTTACGGTTAGAGAATCAGTTTCTCCGGCAAGAAGTCGAGAAGAAGTATCGATTTGAGAATATTATCGGAAAAAGTGCCAATATGCACGAGATTTTCAAAAAAATTGAGAAAATTGCTAATTATAAAACCACCGTGTTGGTTACCGGAGAAAGCGGTACCGGCAAGGAACTCGTGGCAAAGGCCATTCATTATGCCGGCGAACGAAAGAATGCTCCGTTTATTGCGGTGAATTGCGGAGCCATCCCTCATGAGTTACTTGAAAGTGAGCTTTTTGGCCATGTCAAAGGGGCGTTCACCGGGGCCATCGGGCATAATCAGGGGTTGATCCTTCAGGCGAATCATGGCTCGCTATTTCTTGATGAGATTGGGGAACTCCCCTTAACGCTCCAAGTGAAGTTATTGCGGTTTTTGCAGGAAGGCGAGATTCGAAAAGTCGGTGATACAAGAACTATGACTGTTGATGTGCGTGTGATTGCCGCCACCTCTCGAAATATGACAGAAGCTGTGAAAAACGGGGACTTTCGGCAAGATTTGTATTATCGTTTAAATGTGGTGCCACTTCATCTTCCACCATTGAGAGAGCGACGGGAAGACGTTGCCTTGCTGATTCGTCATTTTTTTAAAAAGTATACGACAGAGATGGGGAAGGTGATTCATGATATTGCCCCTGATGCGATGAAAGTGCTGTTGGAATATGAGTGGAAAGGGAACGTGAGAGAACTTGAGAATATTCTTGAACGCGCGATTGTCATGACCGAAGGCGAAACGATCACGACAGAATATCTCCCTGACGAACTCTTTACCGACCAATCTCAGATTTTACTCAAGATTCCTGAATCGCGGATTCTGCTTAAAGAAGTCTTGAAAGAGATCGATGAAATCGCTGAAAAAACCTTGATCGCTCGGGCTCTCAACAAGACTGAGAATAATCGGACTCAGGCCGCAAAGTTGTTACAGATCAGCCATCGGGCTCTGATGTACAAACTCAAAGAATACGGTTTCTGAGTCGCACGGCAAAATTATTGAAACGTTTTTTGATGCGCCACAAAGGCACACAGAGCACAAAGAAATCCAGGAAATATCCTTTGTGACCGCTGTGCCTTTGTAAAGAAGGAGGGGGAAATCACCACCATTCGTATACATGCCGTTCGTGCTGAGCCTGTCGAGGCCTGCCGACCCCTTTCGGCTGGCTCAGGGCGAACGGGAACAGGTACCGTTACGCAGCGAATAGTCGTGATTTTCACACAAGAAGGGTTACGATGGAGGTGATGATCGGTATTTGGGGTCGTTATACATTTTATACTGCCGATATACTTTCAGGGTTTTTCGGCCGGCCATCACATCCTGGAACAGTCGATCGAGTTCTTCGACCAGATCGTCACGCTGTCTGGTGAGGACACTAAGTCTCTGCCGACATTCCTGTCGATGCTGCTCTGTCGCATCCTGTCGCTCGGTTTGCCGAGCCATATAATAGCGTTTCAATTCAAGAATGGTAATTTTGTCGCTTAAACTTCCTATGGTTTCAGCCATATTTCTGTCCGTCAGCTCATCACTCTGAGCCTGATAGAAAAAGCTGTTAAGAGGGTCGTCGTCAAAGCAGCGTTTTGGCACTTCTGCGGTCTCCTAAAAACAGATTTCCTCAATCAGGCATCATGTTTTCAGAGGGGGCCGTCCGCATTTATCCTTCGTGGTGGTTCATCGAGAGTTCAATGGTCATTTCATCGATTTTTTCAATCAGATCGTTGCGTTGTTGATTGAAAGCATCAATGTGTCGTTTTGCCTGGGCAACGATGTGGTCGTCGTCTAAACGCGCTTTATCTTCCTCATGCCAGAGCGCGATATTAACCTGGGCCAGCTCACTGATAATTGTTCCAAAGCTTTTTTGCATAGTTTTTTTCAAAGACTGTGAATTCAGAAAAAACGCCTGAAACAATTCTCCTCTGGCGTTCCTCTGTTCTCTGTTGTTCGCCATGTAGAAACTGAAAAGTATCCTTAGCAGGCGGCAAAAATTATAGTTGTCACGATTTCAAGAATTACACGCCCCGATCTCCAAGAATTCGTCAACCTTTTTCTACGATTTCTCCTAAAGGTTTTTTCTCTCACAGAAAACAGCAACTTTTTTATTGACATCTTAAAACATATGAGATATTCTTTTACTCCAACAGAGATAAAATCACTGGGCGTACCCATAATGTAGACGCTCTATTCATTGATGTAAAAAGTAAGGAGAAAAGGCGTTATGAAAAAGATGACAGTTTGTTCTATTCTTGCGGTGGCATGTTGTTTCATGCTGCCGATTTCGGGTTTTGCACAATATCAAATATCTCCTGCGCAGCCTCCGGCGTATTACCAGCCATACTCGCCGCAGTCCATTCAGCCGGTCCCCTCGTACGTTCCATACCCGCCATACCCGTCCTATTCCTGCCAGCCTTCGTATCAGGACGGCTATTGGACGAGCCCGCAGTGTATGTATCAGTATGGCTTGCAGTTGGTTCGCAGCAGGCGGTATTACGAGGCGATTCGAGTGTTTGATGAATTTTTGCGTTCTTATCCGCAATCGAGTTTAGCCGATAATGCGTTGTATTGGAGTGGCGAGTGTTATTATGCCATGAAGCAATATTCCACAGCATTGGCCTATTTTCAACAGATACAATATTATTATCCTCGTGGCAATAAAATGCCGGATTCATTGTTAAAAACCGCATTGTGTTATTTTTCGATGAATCAAAACAGTCAGGGATGCCAGATGTTGAATGAGTTGAGATATCGCTACCCGAA
>PDWJ01001413.1_pt1 | contig 35958 bp, 54 predicted proteins | sample 1430881 | NCBI WGS metagenome assembly PDWJ01 (sample SAMN01162460, study PRJNA174530) | Oral metagenome, whole genome shotgun sequencing project. | biome: Marine environment; feature: Marine mammal; material: Swab sample of the gingival sulcus; isolation source: swab sample of gingival sulcus...
CCATGGCTTTTGTTTATATAATTGGCTTGGGTTCTTTTGTATAAAAGCTTAACAAAACCAACGATAGTCCTTATTTTATAACTAAGAAACCAATAGTTGTATAGGGCATAAAACCAAATACACACTTTAATAATTACAGTATATACTCTCTTACAATCTAATTAACAAAGGATTATGTTATAATTTTGTCGAATTTTCCAAAAAACCGAATGTGCATTATGCTACATTCATGCTACATTTTTTAACCTGTCCCAGGAGGCTATATTTGCCCGTAGCTACACTTTTGAATGTGATATGGTGGTGTATTACCACCAAAGCCCGTAAATACGTTATTTGCGGGCTTTTTTTACGCCTTGATTTGGGGTACTGGTGGGCCTGTTGGCATGACCATATTGGTGCCGATAACAAAATGGTAAAAAATGCTTGAAAAAGGTTTGGTTGTACAGTTGGTTGTACAGTTGGTTGGACAAAAGCCGTTTTTTTTGTGTGGGGTTCAGTGGTGATATTTTGCGTATTATGGTAGTTTTGTGTACAATAGTTTATAGTTCAACGGTCTTATTTACATTTTGCATCTTTTGTAAAATCACATTAAAAACCTGTAAAACAACTGTTTATAATGAAAATGTAAAAATCTTGATTAAAAAAGACGTATATATAATATGGTAAAGGCTATTTCAGCCTTTTATTAAAAACTTTTTGGTATAATCTTTTGAGTCGAGTGTCACTGAGTTCTTTTAGTGATGTTATGGGTTTTTTTAGTTCTAATACATGTTCTGCAAAAACGAGAAGGTCTGACTTTTCCATACCAATTTGTCTTGAACGAGTGTATATACTTTTATACAAGTCGTTCCTGTATTTAGTATTATTAGCTGTTCTTAATTTAGGTCTATTTTGCGCTATTCTTTTTTGAAGAAACATCATAGCTTCTTCAAATTTATCAATTGGTAATAGTTTGTAAGATGTGATGTTAAACCTATTATATAAAGCTCCATATTCGCTAGCGAAAAACTTTCTTTTATCTTCTTTTTTTACAGATGTTATTTCAGCAAGTTCTGTTACTTTGTCTTTTATTTGTTTAGCTTGTGAGTCTGATATGTGTAAACCTTTATCATGTATAACCTCTGTTTTTTTTATTATTCTTTGTGTTGTAATAATATCGCCATTGTTGATACCTATTTGTATGTTTTTATTGCCTTCTACTGTTTGCTTAATGTTATTATTATCATTTGACATAATTATTGAAGTTTATTGATTAATATATTTTGTTGTTCTAATAATATCTTAATAAAGTTATCTTTTTCTTGTAATGCCGCATTTAACACCTTAACTTGTGCTTTAAGTTCGTTTAACTCTTCAATTATGTTAATAGTAGAAGAAGTGTCTTTATCGTTTGTGTTATCATTAAACACTTGGTTAACATTGCCAGAAGCAGTTTGTACGTTTTTGTTACCTACTATATTTTGTGATATAGGTGTGCTGTTTTTGAACATTGTGCCCTTTCCTGTGAGCAGCCATTCTGGGTTAACATCTCGTATTTCCGACAAAATATTTGCGATTGCATTAGAGTTAAGTGGTCTTTTTTTTGCTTCACCACGAAAATTAGCAGATGTTACACCTATTTTTTTATAAAAATTTTCTTTCGCAATTCCCTTTATTTCAAGAACTTGTATAATCCTTTCTTTTATCATCGTAACTTTATTTGCGATTTACTTGTTTTATAGTAAAATTATTTTCTATATTTGCCGTGTCGTTTTAAAGTGAACACGGCATCAAAAATACAATAAAAAGAAATACATATGAAAAAGATTTATAGAAAGCATGGTGTACAGGTAAAAATAGCAAAAGCGTTTGGCTGTTCATCTCGCTTTGTGGGTATGTGTTTAGACTTTGAGCGCAACTCTAAATTGGCAATTAAAATAAGGCATGTAGCTGTGAAAGAATACGGCTGTATAGAAATAGACACCAATAATAAATAAACATTTAAAAACCACTAAATTATGATAAAGATAGAATATCAGAAACAGGGAATAGCTATTAAAGGTCTTTCAGTAGATGAATTTAAAGTGTTAAAGCAAATTATTGAGGGTGTAGATGAACAATGCTTTAAAGAGAGGCAAGATTTTTATTTTTTTTCGGGTAATGATTACAATGATCGTCTTAACAAATATGAAAGGAAAGCTTTAAGTAGTTTAAGCGAAGGTATAAAAACAGCCTACAATAGGCTTTAAACGGTAATAAAATGATACGAAAATTTGCAAAAAAACTCCTTGCTCCTATAATTCTAGAAGTTATGGAGGAAAAAATAGGGATAATTCTTGAAAAAGAAGTCAAAAGACAAATGAAGGATTATGATCCTTTTAAAAATCTTTTAGATAGCCTTCATCTTGACTAATCTCTCTGGCTCGTTTAGCGATTCTTGTTGCGATTTCTTTTTTAGGAATTTTCTCAATTTTAGAAACAACATCAATATAATCATCTAAAAGAGCAAGTGCAAGGATATTGGCTGTTACACCTTTCGCTAATAGTTTTAAATCACTCATATCACTACATTTTGAAAATTAAACAATAAACAAGACTACAAAAGTAGTGATTTTTTTCCGTAGCGGCACACATCGGGGTTCGAGTCCCCGAGCGGAGCTAAAACAAAAAACAATGCCCTACATTTGGTTACATAACAAAGTAGCAGTAGAAAAAGAGGAGTTGGTGCCTGCTTTTTGGAATAGCTTAGGAGCTTTATATAAGGAATTGTATAGATACAAAGATAAGCCTTATGGCATCAAGCGCCTGCAAAGTGGCGGCAATGGCCGTAAGTTGCTTATTGATTATGACAGCTTGAATAATGAAACTAAAGACAGATTGGGCGACCCTCGACAAAAAGGGCATATATTAGAGAATTACTATCAAGTAAAGCTTGAGACTACACATTATTACGCCACCTTTGAGCGCCCCACCGGCACGCTCTCACAACGCGAGCAACATCAATATACTATTAATGCTTCTGTGCTTGAAGCGGTGTTGGCATTACGACAAGACAGAATAGAGGAGCGTATCAAGTTAAATGGCTCGCTGCGCGATGTGCCCAAAACACTTTTTAATGACGCCATGTCTTTTAATGCAGCATTGGTCGAAAACTTAGGATCTGAACCACATAATCTACCGGCTACTTTACGCAATTTTAAAAACGCTTTAAAGAAGTTTGAAACAGATGGTCTGTACAGTCTTATAAAGGATCCACACGGCAGAAATAAGCAAAATGCACGTAAGGTGTCAGAAAAGGAATTGACTATACTAAAAGGCTTATTTGCCAAACAAAGTCATAAACCTACGGCTACAGAGGTGGCTAGAGCTTATGATAGTTTTTTGAATGGGTATGCCCCTATTTACAATAAAGTAACAGGGGAACTGTACGATCCAAAAGAGTTTCCAAAGCTAAGCGAAGCTACTATTACTAATTATTTGTCTGCATGGGAAAATGCTTTGGCTGCACATAAGATTAGAAGCGGCAACAGACAAACATACATAGGTAAATATATACCTCACGGACAAATGGAATTGCCCAAATATGCAGGTTCTCTAATATCTGTGGACGACAGACAGCCCCCATTTTGGTACGAAAAAGGCAAGCGTATGTGGTTCTACATAGGTATAGATGTTGCCAGTGGCTGTTTTACCACATTTGTATATGGCAAGAGCAAAGAGGGTATCATACTGGAATTTTACCGCCAAATGGTGCGCAATTACCACGAGTGGGGCGTAAATCTGCCATACGAATTGGAGTGTGAAAGCTCTTTAAATAGTTCTTTTAGAGATAGTTTTTTGGCTGATGGGCAAATGTTTGAAAGTGTGCACATGGAAGCCAACAGAGCGCAAAGTAAGATTATAGAGCGTCGTTTTGGTAGCATGCGCTACGAAGTGGAAAAGAAAGCACCGGGATGGATAGCGCGCCCCCATGCTCGCAAAGAAAGCAACCAGTCCGGTCCGGGCAAAAACAAAATAATTCCTTATAACGAATTGGCAGAAGCACGCCTAAAAGATATAGAAGATTGGAACAATGCTCCACATCACGAAAATGCTACCCAAAGCCGCTTTGAGTATTTCTTAAACAATCAAAAACAGGGGCTTAGACCTGTAAACTACAGAAACATACTACCCTCTCTTGGGTACAAGGCAGAAACAAGTTGCAAGGGCGGTTATATACAATTACAGTATAAAAAACGCGCCATTGCAGAAGATGGGCAGATACTTACAGGCTCCGACTTGATAGAGAAAATGAAGCGCATAGAGGGCAAAGATATAGATGTGTATTGGCTGGATGATAACGATGGTAATGTGCTAAAGGCTATGGCTTTTATAGGCGACAGATATATATGCGAAGTAATGGAAATGCCCCGCTACCAACGCGCCAAGGCTGAGCGTACAGATAAAGACAGAGTGGCTATGGAGTTGCAAGCTCGTTATACCAATACGGTTATTAGCTTTGCTAACGAAGAGGCTAAAAAGATAGTAGATATAGGTATAGAAGATAAAACCCCGGCACCGGAACGCAAGTTTAGAATAAGAGGTGTAGACAGATACACTAAGCGTGATACCGAGCCCGAAGTGCTTGGCGATATAAGTATAACCGAAGATGACCAACACATACTCTACAACCCAAGTACAGGAACTGAGAATGTAAAACGCTGGAAACAAGCGTATATATAAAAAATAAAATAACACACTATTATGAAACTAACACAGGATTTTAAACAAAAGGTAAGAGCCGAGATGCTATCGGCGCGCGAGAACTACGGCGGTACGGATAGCGATTTTGCTAAGCGATTAGCAATAAAGCCTTCTATTTATAGCAGAATAAAAAAAGGCGAAATAGACAGGGTATTGAGCGATACATCATGGCTTTTGATTGCAAACGAATTGGGCGTACAGTTACACGCCAACACTTGGAAGGTGGCACGTACAGAGATATATACAGAGATAGAGGACAACCTTAATTTTTGCCAGCAGTATAGCAAGTCTATGATTTTGGTAGATGATTGCGGGATAGGTAAAACGTTTTGCAGCAAGCATATAGTAAGACAATTGCGCAATGCTTTTTATGTAGATTGTTCACAGGCTAAAACCAAACAGCTGTTTATGCGCCTTTTGGCAAAAACAGTAGGTGTAGAAAGCACAGGTAAATATGCCGATGTAAAAACAGCCCTTAAAACTTATCTGATGGTGCTTGATAAGCCCTTGGTGGTACTTGACGAGGCGGGCGATTTGGACTATCCTGCGTTTTTGGAGCTAAAAGAAATGTGGAACGCCACCCAGGGACATTGTGGCTGGTATATGATAGGTGCAGATGGTTTACGTGCCAAGATAGAGCGCGGTATAAACTATAAGAAAGTGGGCTATGCAGAGATTTTTGACCGCTTTTTTGACATTATAAGCCTGGTGCCTTCGGGTGTGGAAGATAGGCAGGCTTTTTACTCACAATTGATAGGCGATGTAGCTTTTGCTAATTCGAAGGATAAGAACAAAGTAGACACCCTTATTCGTAAGTGCATGAATAAAGGCAAGCGTTTGAGATTTTTGGAAACACTTATAAAAATGGGGGCTTAGAGGCGATGGCAGTAAGGGCGATATATGGTAAGCAATTAAGGCAGCGCAAATATAAGTTGTTTGATTTTAAGGGTATATGGCAGGCCGTATTTGGTAATCCAGAGCGCAATGGGTTTTGGCTAATTTATGGAGCTGAAAAGAATGGCAAAACATGGTTTTCTTTGAAATTAGCTGAGTATTTGAGTAACTTTGAAAAAGTCCTGTATGTGAGCGCAGAGCAAGGCATAAGTAAGTCTTTTCAAGACACACACGAACGTGCGGGTTTAGATGCCGGTAATAGACGATTGAAGTTTTTGGATTATGTGCCCATAGCTGAATTAGAAGAGGTGTTAGACGGAAAACGCACCTCCCCAAAAATTATTTTTATAGATAATATAACTATTTACAAAGATGAATTGCAATATGGCGAAATGCGCCGTTTGCAACGAAAATATAACAACAGGCTGTTTGTGTTTGTAGCACATGAAGAACAAAGCGAGCCTTATACAGCACCTGCAAAGCTCTGCAAAAAGCTTGCAGAAATATATATACGAGTGCAGGGATTGGCTTGTAAGGTGGGTGGCAGGTGTCCGGGTGGTATTTTAACAATAGATGAACAGAAAGCAACACTATACCATGGCACAGAAGAAATAAAAAATACTTAGGGGGTGGCTTAGGTGGTTCTGCCTTGTCGGGCAGAAATGATTTTTTGCATGCGCACAAAAGGTAAAGAGGTAGCTACTTAATATCATAAGCCTTAATTCCTACGAAAGACTGGTGGCTTGGTAAAACAAGCAAGCGTAGACGGATGGTTCGTTAAACAGGGTTCGACTCCCTGCTGCGCACAAAGTGATTGACAATTAGTAATTAGCAATTAATAATTAGCAATTGGCTGTGAACAAAGTAATAATTTAAAATTTTGAACAATGAAACGAGACAAGGTACTTAAATGGTTCGGTGGTTTTATAATTGCCGCAGTTTTAATAGGTTGGTTATCTAACCCTGAGGTTTGGGGTGCTATAAAAGGTTTTTTCTCTAATCTATTTTAAGATGGGTAAGTGGAAAACATACAAGATTCCAAAAGGCAGGCATTATTGCTCTGCTTTTTGGAAGCGGTTGGAAATAACTTGCAAAAAGGAAAATGTCTTTGATTTTGAGTTGACAGCCGACAATTGGTATGATCCAAAGTTAGTGCACCGTCCCGGTAAGTCGAAAGTGATAGGGCGTACGTATGGCTACGGTGTTCATAAAAACAGCATTAGGATTGTATATAAAGCTGATAAAAAAAGAAATAAGTTCCATCTGTGGTGGTATTGGTATGACAATGGGGTGAGAAAACATAAATACATTGGTAAGTTTGGGGTAGGTGTATATCAAGCTAGAACAGTAAAAATAGGCAAAAGGCTTACATGCTGGTTTAGAGACAAACGAATACCAAAACACATGATGCTTGAATACACCAAATTGGCAATTGATTTTGAAAAAGAGTTACCTAACTGGGGTTTTTATTGTTTCCCCTACTTTGGGGGATGGGACGAAGCTTATAAAGATTTTCAATGGAAAGTAAAATATTATAAATAACAAAAACTATTATGAAAGCTGTATTTATTGTGAAAATAAAAGAAGATAATTCTGTTGTGTATGATACAAAAGGTGATTCGGTGCATTTACGTGCTGCTTTACTGTCTGTATGTAAACAGGACAAATTAGTGTTTGACTTAGTAAAGAGTGTTTACGAATGCTCAAGAGGTATGATACATAAATAATTAATAACTATAAAAAAGAGAGAATATGAGTGTATTTTTTAAAGCAGAAATGGACGATAAAGGTTTTGTAACCTGCAAAGTACATGGAACAGGAAAAGAGTTATCAGAGATGTTTTTGACTGTATTTCAAGAGTCTGAACAAATTGCAGATTTTTTAGAGAGGGTGGTGGATTTTAGAAAAACAAAAAAAGGTAATGAAAACAAAACGAAGCAAAAAAAACGAATAGGCGTTACTACCTCCATCGCCGTGTAAGAGCTTTGTTTGAGGGTATAAACTTACAAGCAAGGGAACACACGGTGTATGCAGGCTCTTTTGCGGAAGAGTTACAAGGTAACAAGTATATAAAAGAGCTAATTTCCACATATGGTTATGTAGTGCAGCTTGAAATTAATTAATAACGATTAAAGAGAGTAATATGAAAGCATTAAAATGTAAAACAGTAAGCAGACAAGAAGCTGGGCGTGCAATACGCCAAGCAGCCGCAAACGGTCTTGACTTACGAGTAAAAAGATGCACAGATGGCAGGGCCTATTTGGTGCAAGCCGGAAAGGAGGCAATGATATATGAGCAATAGAAAAATGACAGCGGCAGAACGTAACAGGCTACTAAGAAAATTCCACACCCTTGCCGCCAAAGTGGGTATGGATAAAGACGCAAAAATTGACTTTCTGGAGGAAAGTTATGGCGTATCCAGCTCGGCCGAATTGGCGGCGTGGCAGCTGGAGGAGGTGTGCGAACTTTTGCAAAACACTATTAACGATAAAGGCGATGTGTGGCGTAAACGTGTAATGGCTGCTATTGGCGGTTATTTGAATAGGAATGGCTTTGAAAACAATGCACAAATGATTAAGGCAGTAGCTTGCCGGGTTACCGGTTACCAATCTTTTAATAAAATACCCGTGAGCCGATTGAGGGACATATACAACGAGTTTTTAAAGAAACAAAAGGTAGGTGCTAAAGTAGACGAAATAGACAGCGATATAAGCGCATATACGAAACTTACAGAGCAATTTGTAAGGAGTAAACAGTATAAAAACGTAAATTAATTATGACAACAGAACAGTATCGTATAGTAGCGCAAGCTTTGGGTGTAAAAGCAGATGCTAAAGAGCTGCCAAGTAAATTTTTGAGAAACCATCTTATTGTACGCCATAATACATACCCTTATTACAAGGGCTTGTTAGAGTTGCAAGATAAAGGTATTATGGATTGCGGTAAAACAGTAGGCAATCAGTCTGTATTTCATGTTACACCAAAAGGAAAGGAATTGTTTAAAAAAAATGTTTAACGAATTAAATAATAAATAGTTATGAGTAAATTAAAATTTATAAGTATAGGAACGAGACAGGATAAAGAAAAGGTGTTTATACCATTGCGACACTTAGGAAAAGGTGAGGTCGGCGATTTTAAGTCGAAAGGCAAGCGTATTGAGTTTGGGTCTCGAAAAGATGTGGAAGAATTTCTGCAAGACAAAGAGGGTGAAGTTTATTATGTTAAGATTTATAAGGTGTATGAGAATTTTGTAAGACCGTAAGAGGCACAAAAATGTGAATTAATAATACAAAGCGGAATAAGACAGTAAAGGGGCTGCGAAAAGTTCTTCTACTAAAATCACGACAATTGCCCGCTCCGCTTTTTTAAAACAACAAATATCATGAAGGAACAACAAGCACAACAAATAGATTTAAGTCAAGTATCAGAGGAGCAATTACAAGCTGCATTGATTGAAAAAAGAAAAATAGTCAAGCAACAAGCCCAACAGGCTTATAAAGAATATGATAGAGACAAGCAGACTTTTATTGGTGTTTCTCTGCAAAAAGCAGAGTATTTGAACAAAGAGTTGCGCGATTTCAAAGCACATTTGATAACAGAGGCTAACAACTTGTATGAGCGTATGTATGCGCTTAACAAACAGGAGCCAAAACCGGTCAAAAGTTTTACCTTGAAAAACGAAACCGATACTATGAAGGTGGTAGTGGATAGACAAGAGCGCTTTGCCTTTACAGACGAGGCTATAGTGCATATAGATGCTATCAAGGAGCGCTTTAAAGAGAAGTTCGCAAAGCGCAATCAGGGGCTTTACAACTTGCTGGATAGTTTACTTATCAAAAATGCTAAAAACGACTACGATCCCAAGCTGCTTACAAAAGCACGCAAACAGATAAACGATTTAGGAGATCAACAGCTTATAGATAGCTTTGATAAGCTACTGGATTGCCAAAGGGTTGTTGGTTCTGCACTATACTGCCGTTTGTATATGCGTAATGATAAGTCGCATAAGTGGATGGATGTAAGTTTAAATTTTTCATCGTTGTAAAACATAAAAAAGAGAGTGTTATGAGTACATTAAGAATAGTCCCTGAGACTTTAAACGAGTATAAACATGCCGGTAATATTGCTAAGGTGCATATAAGCCAAAGAGGCTTATTGATTAATGATGCCGCTGTCTTTAGATTGGCTATAAAGAAGGGGCATAGATTTGAACTGGAGTTAGAAGATGGCAAGTTGTTTTATAAAGACAGTATTAACGAGGGGTTTGAAATAACCAATTTTATAAAGTCCGGTGCCAGTGTACCTGTTCCCGGATTGCTTTTTCTGCTGCAGCAAAAAGGTGTTGTAGATAGAGATGCTAAAAAAGCGGTATTTGAATTGGGGGGGTAAAACAAGGCAGGCGCGAACTAATTATTAGAAAATGAAAGACTTTAAATTAGAAGTAACCAAAGAACAGGCCAATGCTTTGCTGGAGGTATTGCTAAAGTACGATATGAACTGGATACCGGAGCTTCGCAATAGGCTTATGATACAGGCTTATATGGTAAAAATAATAAGCAAGTTGCAGAATGCTGTTGTATCGCCTGCCAAGGCTTCTAAACTAAAGCTGTCGCCTGCACAGGTGGCGGCTTTTGATATTTGTTTTAGAGACCCCGCCATAATGGACTGGAATTGTGAGGAGGTGGCGTATTTGTATGTGCATGAGGTATTGAGGTCTGTTTTGGCAGAGATTAATCAATATTTAACTAACCTTTCAACTGTAATTAATTAGAATTTAAAAAAGAGAGAGCAATGAAATACTATATTAGAAGCGTGAATACAAAATTTAAGGCGTTGATTGAGTATGATATAGACGGTGTATTGACAAATCTTGTTTTTGAAAATAAAACACCTGAACAGGTAGAGTTTTTTATGGGCATATTAGCAAAAAGCACCGATATAGAACACATAAAGAGTTACCGTCTATTGCAGGTTAAAAAAGCAAAGCAAGACCTGAGCTTTACCAATTTTTGGAATACCTTTGGTAACAAGGTGGGTGACAAAGCACGAGCTATGAAGCTTTGGGATAGCATGAGTGAAGCGGAACAGCAAGAGGCGCTTTTTAAAATACCAATATACAAGGCGTGGATTGCCGTAAAAGGGTTTGAGCAAGCACTGCCTACAACCTGGCTCAAGCAAAGACGATACGAGAACGATTATAAATTTTAGAAGAAAAACACAAAAAAACATATTGATAAATGGGATATAATAGAAGAAATATGATAGAAAAGGCTAAGGCGGTACAAGCGCTGTATAAAGAGCATGTGGGGCGAAATGGCTCTACAGCTGAATGGACTTACAAAAATGTAATATACCCTCGCTTTTATATATCCCGAAGCACTTTTTATAATTATCTGGTAATAGATGTAGAAGCTGCATTGAAGCAGTTAGATAATGAGTAAAACCCCCAAAATAAAAAAGATATGAATATACCGGTATGGGCAATATTTGCCTTTTTTGCAATAGCAGCTCTTATAATGGTAATAAGGCTTAGATCTCGTGAATAACAGAGGTAAGAGGTGGTTGTATGCGTGATTTGCCTGTTATGTTATCTATAGTTTTTTCCATGCTATCATAAACTTGTGCTTTGGTTAAAAACTTTTGATGAACAAGCAGCACCATATCCCCGTTTATGCGTTTTATCTTAACATAGTCGGGGCGCCATGTTTCGTATTCAAACACCATAAAGTCTCTTTTGTCTCCCAAAATACTTACCACATCGCCTGTTTTGAACTTTCTACGGCGTTTTTTTACCAGCGCTTCTGTTATTTTGTAAATAATGTAAGGGCTTACAAAACCTACTATCATAGCCCAATAAGGCACACATACCTCGTGGCTAAACAAATGCAAATACCCCAAAATATAAGCCGATACGCTGATAATGGCGGTAGTAATGGTTAAAGCATCGGTTACAAAGTTCTTTATTTTTTTCCACGATTTTTTCATCTTGTTGCTTTTGCAGCAAAAATAAAAAAAATCTTGCAGCAATAAAAAGGTGATGTTTAGAGAAAAAAGCCCCGAAATTGGGGCTTTTTTTGTATCGTTTTGTTGATGTTAGCAAAACGATTATAGTCTTTTTCGAATAATCTTTAAAGGCGGCTTGGTTGTTTCTTGGTGTTCTCTGTTATCAAATAGTGTTGTATTGAAAGACATTGTGTATACACGGGGATCTATGGTTTTGTTTCGTCTTGTTTTGATACATTTAAGACTGTTGTAATTGGCTTCTGCATCTTCGGCTCCATGCAGGTGTTTCTTTATTTTTTTTAGTACTGAAAAATGAGCTACAGCACGTTGCCTAAGAGGTGTGGGCGCATGTATATTACTTCGATCATAGACTCTGAATGCTACACGTATATTGACTAAGGTATCTCCTTGTTGATCCAATTGTGTGGTGTTTTCCCAGTCCACCTCTTGCACATCTATTAGGGCACAAGGAAAGTTAACAGGTGGGTTTTCAAGTTCTAATTGCCCAAAGTCCTGGTCTATCCATTTGAGTTCCGGAACGAGAGTACGTAGTTTGTCTTCTATGCTTTTTATTATTGTTTCCATATTATTTAAAAATATCATTTATTGCTTTGGTTATCACACGGTCTATCTTTGGTTTTAGTGAGGGGTGCCATCCTATAAATTGTCGCTGTGGCATGGTAGCCTTTATGCTTAAGTGCGTTTTTTTTGTAAGCGCCAAGCCTTTGTATTTGTCTTGCTTGGTTTCTTTGTATTTAGCCCAAGCCCATTGTCTCATTTTTGGGGTTACCCTTGGCTTGCTATGTATTGTGCCGCCAAAGTTGTGTATGGCAGCATAGTTTTTGTTGCTTTCAAAAACTATCTTGCTACCATTTATGTAAGCATGTATAGATTTTCGCAAGTGAGTACGGTCTTGCAGGGTTTTGCCACCTGTGTTTTTTGCGCGTTGGCTTGGTTCCCAAGGGGTGGTAAAAAAACTTTCTTTCTCAAAATTATTATCAAATTCATCTTCCAACAATACTTTTATATCCTGCTGCATATATTGCAATCTTTTGATATTGCTTGGTGTAAATGTTCTGATAAACTCTTTTATGTTTTTACTACCCATGTTTATGTTGTTTTTTTAGCCTTTTTTAGAATCCGCTTCTCAATACTTTTTGGGGTATTGTTTCTGAAGGGGTGTTTTTGCCCAAATATTTCTTTTTTGTTTCCGGCGTTGGTCCGGAACATAGCAGCTTTGTTAGTGCCATCTTTCCCTATTCTGGTGGTGGCTGCTTCTCCTAACTCTTGCGCTTTGGTAGAGTCGCTTGCTTTGTAAAATTCTTTAAGCACTTGTTTTACACCGCAAAAGCAATTCCAATCGTTTGGGGGTAAATATTTTAACCAAAAAGGATCGCTTTGTGGCAAGATAATACCTTCCATAGCGGCATGACTTACTCTGGTGTTATGACCCCTTATTACATATTTCAAATAATATCGGTCGCTATTTTCTTTATAACGTTGCCATTTAGCTGCCATATAAGAAGAGTTTACGGCATGGTTGTATTCTGTACTTAAATAGTTTACATTGTAAGTCTCATGGGTTTTTAAAACCTCTTTTTCAAATGTTTTCCAAGGTTTAGGAGAATCGTTTTCATCTATTAATAAGTTGCTAAGCTCTTTTAGTTGCAGATAAGATTTACAAGCGCTAAATATCCATACATCTTGCAAAATAGCATTTGTAAACTTGGTATCGGGTTTTGTGTCTAATTCAAACCCTTTTTCAACAGCATGGTTTAAGCTATTATAGGTCTCTGTAATAAGTTCTTCAGCTTCGTTTAGTAGCTTCTTGTCACTTAAATTACCTTTCTGTTTGTGTATATTGCGTGCTGCTTTTTTAAGTGTGCTAAATGCCACCTTTGGCGGCGGGTCTTTTTCATTAAGATGTACAACATCTTCCCCACTATCGTATAGCTCTGTTATTTGGGTGTGTAGCGCCTTGGCGTTTAGAGCAGTGTTACCGTCAAGGCTTAAGCGAAAAAAGACTTTAAGAACTTTAATGCAGATGGGTTTTGTTCTGTTGCCGGCGCTTTGTTTTGTTGAGTTTCTTTATTAGGAGCAGGGGCTGAGGGTGTTTTAAATTTAGCACCTCCTTTTGGTAGTGGTACATTGTAAGTTTCATAGAAGTACTCTGCAGGGTATTCTATGGTTTTACTTAGTTCTTTGTCTATATTAAAACGCGCCTGTAACTGAGATATATCTGACTTGGTAGCATATGAGAATTTTCCATTCTTGGGATTAAAGCCATGCCATTCTAACAATTGTTTGAAGGCTGTGTTGAGCGTATTAATCACAAAACGCCTATCTCTGTCGGTATACTGTTTAGACACTTCTAAGTGTACCTCTGCCTGGCTTCGGCTGCTACCACTATCTGTTGTCATGGTTTGACCTACCATTAACTTGCTTAATTGTGTGTCGCACACTGCCTGTAGTTTAGAATATGTTTCTGCACTACCGGCTGCGTTGGCAATCAAAAATTCAAGGTCTGTATCTTTAGGATGAATAACAGATCCAAATGCACCCATATCTCTTAATCCTTCCATGAGTTCCTGCTTTGCATCGTCGTTATATAAAGGATATGATCCTTTACGGATGGGATTTGCAAATATTTCGTTGAAACTTGCCCAATCGCTAATGTCGCCACGCTTTAACAGTACCCATGGCACTGCTTTTAGTAACAATCCCAAGTCTTTTTTAAACCCAACAGGTATACAATAATAGTTGTAGGGGGCTTTTGTGTAGTCTATGCCGTCTTGGTCGTTCAGTTTGTGGATAAATATATGTTTTTCAGGTATGGTGTGTTTGCGCTCGAGCAGCTCAAAGTCGTTAAACTTACCGCCTGCTATATCTATCCACAACAAACTGTGTCCCCAAAGTTTTGCACGAAATATTTCCAGTACAAGTTCTTCAAAGAATGGCAACTCGAGTAATGCTTCTATAGCCGGATTCTCTTTATTGTTGTCTCTAAATATAATAATGTCCTTTAGAAGTGCATTTTCACGTTGTTCTATTACAGAGGTAAGATGTGTATCTAAAAGTATATCACTATAAATATCGTATAGTGCTGTGCGGTTAGGTCGCTTTATATTTTCTGCAGCTGTAATGGCGCGTCGCCAATGTTGCACATCAAAATTATCACGACGTGTGGCTGTAGGTACAAAATGAAACTGCTTCTTTACGCTGTTTTTATTTGCGTTGTTGTTCTTTTTTTTATTCTTCTTTGCCATTTTTTAAAAGTTGTTTCTTCGTTTTTTTTGTGATGAAAAGCCAAACGGGCCACGTGCATTAATGTCTGTATTGCCCTCTGTACCGTTGTTATTGCCTAACAAAGGCAAATCTGCTTGTATAACGCCTGCTGCAAGTTGTTTAAGCCAATCAATCGCACGTTTGTATCGCATACGACGGTCTTCTAAATCTTGTCCGGGTAACGCGATGGCTACTATTTCGTATACAGCTATATCGCATGCGAAGCTTACCAGTAGGGCGTGCCTGTTGTTACCTGTTTTGCTAAAAATAGCTTCTGTGTCGTACCTGCCTATTAGGTAACCTCGCATTTCGCTAATTGCAGAACTTATAGCATGTAACACTATTTCATTATCAAGGCCTATAATGCTATCCAGTTCGTGTTGTGTTATTTTGTTGTGTATATCTTCCTTTTTTATAAACATTTCACTTCCATTTTGCGCGCCTTGGTTGGCTGTTATGTATCTTATTTTGTTGGGTATTGCTTTTTCTTACTATAAAAGTAGTAAGGTATTCTATATTTTGCTGCTCCGCATCGGGGGCGTCGTCAGGTGTGTTGTAGCCAGGCTCTATACCTTTAAGGTGGGCTATAGCAACTTGGGTGTCGCTGTCGCTTTTTAGTTTCTCGTCGTATTTTACCCGCCCCATTTGGTAGTATGGGTGCATGGTAAGAATACGGTTGTATTTCTTTGTCTTGGGCGTATCAACAATGCTAATAGGTAGCTGGTAACCATATTCGTCTGCCACTTTTTCCAAAGCGTCTTCAAGCGGCTTGTTCCAAAACTGTTTTTCTACCCGCCAGTGTATTTTTACACTTTCTGGCATTTGGGAATCTATGAAATACATCCACCTTATAGCCACTTCCATTTCGCACTGTTTATTGAAACAGCGCAGGTGCCAAAAGTCGTAGTCTTTTAGCCCCATTACACGGATAGAGTTAAAGTCGTTATTGCCCGAATAGGCCACATCCCAATGCCCGGCTATTACTTTAAAATGGTTTAGCCTCGGGGATTTGGCAAAGTGTATCATATCGTCGGTAAACACCTTGCCTTCTACATGCGGCACATTGTTGTATTCTGCCATAGCGGCCAGTGTGCCTATTTCTTCCTCTAAATTCTTATAGTAATCTTCGGGATATTTGGACTTCCACCTTGGTAGCTTAGTAACAGGATCGTAAGCATCTACCTGGTGCAATTTCCACTTCGGGTGTTTTATCCTTAGCTCCTCTTGTATAGAGCGAGGAAAGGGATTATTGTTTGGCTGTAAGTATCGACGGGTAGAACCATCCATGGTAGGTATCAAGTCTCGCTCTATCCACTGTACTACTTCATCTTGTCGTTTTGGGTTCTTTACCGTATCTTTATCTTCTAAATCGTCCGGCACCAGCAAATTTGGTCGTTTGCTTCCAATTCTTAGTCCTCTTGGGCTTTGTCCCATACCCAAAGCTTGACCTATAAATCGTTTGTCTTTGGTTATAAAATTGCCATTTTCCCAGCTGCCCAACATTTTTTGTTCGCCAAAATCATGAATCAATTTTGGGTTTGAAGCGAACTCGGCCTGCACATCGCTAAGAAGCCGTTTGGCTTTAGTTTCATTATTGCCTACTATTACTATATATACAGGCTCGCCCCTTATCCAAAGCCATAAAGGAATAATGATACATGCCCACACTGATTTGGCTAAGCCTCGGCCCCATCGAAGGAACACATAACACACGTTGTTTTTTACCACATAGTTGGCTAATTCTATATGAAAATCGGCTGAGTCGCAAGGAGCAAGATGTGGAAAGTATTCTTTTACAAGATAATCAACATCTTTTTTGGCACGCGTAATACGTGTCCGTTGCTCCTCTTTGGTCTCAAAGGGGTTGAGTACAGCGCCTTCCCGTATGAGCTTAATTCTATCTAAATAAGCCTGTTTAGCTGCTTTGTCTTGCTGTTTCATTCTTATAGCTTATTAGATATGTATTGTATATGTGCTTCTTGAAAGTCGAGGGTGTTTACAAATAGTTTAGGATCGTAATGGTTCAAGTGTTTAAATATATCTTCCATTACATACAAGTAAGTAGTAAGTGACACTTTAGACTCTTTGTTTATGGTTTCTAAAGTCTTGTTCCACTTGCTTACAGCATCGTCTATTTTGCTTACGTTTGCACGTAATTCTTTAACGGTTTCGGTGTCGCCTGCCTTTTCAGCTGCCTGTAATTCTCTGTTGAATTGCAAGCGTTGCTCGCTTAGGTCGCCTATTATATTCTGTATATTAGTGATGCGGTTTGCGGGCGAAGCCATGCGTGCATCCCGTTCGCGTTTCCAATTCTCTTTGCGCACCCATTCTCCTACTGTTTTTTCTGTAACCCCCAAGAGCTCGGCTATCTCTTTAGCCGTTTTGCCTTGTTCTATATATAGCACCTTTGCCGTTCTGTGCTCGTTTTTCTTTCTTATAGCCATACACCAAATTTTTTACAAAATACGTACTTTGTACTTTTTCTAACAAGCAACAGTGTAATACTTGCATAGTTTTATACAACTATTATACAGGTATTTGCATGATGTAAGTTAAAGTATTTCTTTTGCATCTCAAAACAGATAAATTTTAAAATTTGATTAATGGCAACTTTTGTTTTATTCGATGAAAATCATTTGGTGTATGGTGCTCGTGTGTTGGTAGAGGGTATGGATTTGGGTGAATTCAATATGAACCCTATCATGCTTTTCAATCATCACAGAACATGGAAAGGAACCACTGATGAAATGCTTCCTATAGGTAAATGGGAAAATATCAGAAAGGATGATGAGCGCTTGTATGCTGATGATTATTATGATGCACATGATGAATTTGCACAAAAGATTAAGAATAAGGTTAATCAAGGCATATTGAATATGGCCAGCGTAACCCTGATGGTTATTTCCACAAGTGACGACCCCAGTGTTTTAGTTCAAGGTCAAACACGCCCAACCATTGTAGAAAGCCGTATCATAGAAGCTTCTATTGTAGATATAGGGCGCAATAAAGGTGCTTTTAAGTTAAGACGAACAGATGGGTCTGGTAAAGAAATACAAACACCTGTTTTTGTAAGATTGATAGATGAAAGTGGTTCGGAAATTAACCTAAAAGAGGATAATCATTTGTTGCCATTACTCTCTTTAAAGGACAAAACAAATTTTGACACAGATATGGATACAAGAGAATTAGCCTTGTCGCTGGGCTTGAAAGAAGATGCGACAGAAGCGGAAATTACAGCGGCGCAAAAAGCACAAGCAGAAGAGCTGCAGCAATTGCGAGACGAGAAAGCGAAAAACGATGCTGATTTAGCGTCTTATAGAGCTAAAGAAGCAGCCGAAACCAAAGCGAAAAACGAGGCTGTGGTAGATCAAGCTATTGATGAAAAACGAATTTTAGCTAAGGACAAAGAAGCTTATTTGAGCCTTATGGAAAAAGATCCTGAAAATACAAAGGCCATCTTGGCTAAAATGCCGGTGGTTGAAAAGCTAAGTACAGATGAGGGTGGTACAGGCGCCACCACTGACCCCTGGGCTTTGCGTGAGGCGGAAATTAGAGCGAACTTAAAGTAAAACCTAAAAATAGAAAGGACAATATAAGATGAAATTTTTTAAAGTAATTATGAACTTAGCACTTACCATGTTGGTAAGCGTAGTGATGGGCACAGGTATAAATATGGCTGTGGGACTGGATGCTTCTGTAGTGGTGCCGTCTTTGTTTCTTGGTAGTATTACTCTTGGTGCCGCTAAGGTGTTTATGCCTACAGGTATGCTTTTCGATGTTGCTGTCAATAGTTCTTACGCAGGTGAAGTTTTAGCAAAACTCTTGGTAAGAGCTACCACTGGTAATCAGTTGGTAGAAGGTGGGCATATAAGGGTGGAACCTAATGTTAACCATAAATTTTACATACCACGCATCAAGGTTGGTAAAATGCTGCAAAAGAGAAAAGAAATGCCAAAGTCTTCTGATAGTAAAGGGGATTTTAATGTTGACGAAAAGGTGTTAGAACCTAAGGAATTTATGGCATACACAGAGTTTAACCCTCGCAGCTTTGAACGCTTTTGGCGCCCTTACCAGCCGGATGGTGAGTTGGTATTTAGAGAATTGCCTACAGATGTGCAAAACACCTTGCTTGCAGAGTTGGCCAAGGTGGTAGATTTTGAGCTGGGCGATCATTTCATTAACGGCGAATATGCTGCTACAGGAGATAACAAACTCTTTAACGGTATCTTAAAGCGTATAACAGACGATACGGATGTGATCAAGGTAGCCGATTCTGTTGCTGTTACTTTGACGAAAGCAAACATAATAGACAAGATGGAAGAGGTGCGTAAGCTGATTCCTAAAGCCTTGCGTGGCAAGAAGAATCTAAAGTATTTTATGAGTGTAGAGGATGCAGATTTGTACGATGACGCTTTGAGCCGCAGACAATACAAAGGCGCTAACTATACAGATGTGAATCCGGAGCGCTATAAGTCTATACAGATTGTGCCCTTGGCTGACTGGCCTAAGGATGTAATTGTGTGTACCATAGCCTCTATGGACTTGGATACAAACTTTTGGGCAGGTGTAGCGCATGTGAACGATGCAGAGGCTATAAAAATAGACCGTGTAACCAATGCCGGTGAGAAATACTTTTTCAAGATGCTGATGAAGGCAGATACCAATATAGCCTTTGGCGAGGAAGTAGTTTTCTACGATGGGCGATAAAGATAGATGTTTAAATTAATGCTCTCTTTTTTTCAGACAGGGGGTAGCTGGTTCTACCCCCTTGTTTTAAAAAATAGAGAAGAAAGGATAGTAAATAATGACTGAAGTTCTTTTATGGAGATTAATTGCTGGTGCTGCTTTGGCTATAGTGTCTTATATGGCCCAGCAATGGTTCAAAGCTTTAAATTTAAAAATAGACGACTTGATAAAAGCTATCAAAGATGTGGCAGTTTTAAATGAGAAACAAAACGGCGACATCAGGATTATAAAGGAAGTTCAGGAATTACATAACAAGCGATTAGACTCTCACGCGAGACGCATAGAGAAAATTGAAAACAAAAAAAACCCATGAAAAAGCCAGCAGATTTTAGAGAAGCATTTATAAAGACGAACAGCTATGAGGGTGGTTATGTAAATAACCCTATTGACCGCGGGGGTGAGACTTTTGCGGGCATATCTTGGCGCTATTGGGGCAATTGGGAGGGGTGGTTTATTATAGAAAAGCACAAACAAAATTGCACCCCCGAAGAGTTGCCGTATGTGTTGGAAAACGATAAAGAGTTAAACGCCTTGGTGGAGGAGTTTTATCAGATTAACTTTTGGGACGAAAATTCTTTAATGATGTTTCCTCAGCGAGTTGCCGAGGAGCTTTACGATACAAGTGTAAATCAAGGGGTAGTAGTAGCTGCGCAATATTTACAACGCGCTTTAAACCTGTTGAATAGAAACGAGATAGATTATAAAGACTTAAAAATAGACGGCTATATAGGGGTAAAGACTGTAAGAGCTTTTGAAGCATATATGGCAACATCTAAACGAAAATACAGAAGTAGAGAGCTTTGTATAAAATGGCTGTTAAAGTTATTAAATTACTTCCAAATGGCTAAATATGTAGCTATTGGCGAGGCAGATAGCAGTCAGGAGATTTTTGTTCCCGGTTGGTTAAACAGAACTTAAAAAGTGTTGATATGAAAATTAATTTCAATGTAATAGACGGTATAGCTGCGCTCTTGGAGCCGGTTAATGCGCTTGTAGATAATGTAACCACAAGCAAAGAAGAGAAGCTTGAAGCCCGCAACAAAATGCAGGCGCTTCAAAACGCACTTATGGTGAAGGCTCTTGAGTACGAAAGCAAAATGGTTGAGGTAAAAGCCAAGGCGCTTATGAGCGAGACTATGGGCAGTTGGATACAACGTTCTTGGCGCCCTATTCTTATGCTGGCGTTCGGCTTTATCGTTATATACGAATATTTTTTGGCAAATGTTTTCGGGCTTCCTAAATCCAATCTACCAATCCAATTTTGGGATTTGTTGAACCTTGGTATTGGTGGTTACATTATAGGACGTTCGGCTGAAAAGATAGTGCCAAAAATGAAGTTTAAAAATTCTAAAAATAAAGACAATGAGTAAGGTAATAATAAATGTAACAGCAGGTAATTTAGGTAAAATAGATGCATTGGGGAATGGTATAGGTGGTCTTATTCTCGTGATGCCTACCGCGCCTGCTACGCATGCTTTTGGTAAGGTAATGCCATATAGTAAGTACGAAGATTTGCCCGAGGCTTTTGCAGCCTTAGAGGCTTGTAAGCTCTATTTTAAATTAGCGGCGGGCCGTAAACTATTAATTATGCCGGTCAAGAACACTACCACAGTTAAAACAATAGTAGACAGTACTTCGTCTTCTGCTTATGCTAAAAAACTAATAGCGGCAGGTAATGGAGATATGGCGTTTCTTGGTGTGGCCGGAACTATGCCTCATGGCGATGTAGCTGCTGCAGTAAGCAATGCACAGGCTTTATACAATGAGGTGTTGGCAAATTATAGTCCTTGCCTTATTGTCTTGCCGGTTACTTATCATGCTTCTTTACCAGACCTTACACAAGGTAGCTCTCATGCTGTAAGTGTTGTGAATAGCACGCATGGGGATGAGATTGGGCTTGTGATAGGTCGTTTGGCTGCCATCCCTGTGCAAAGACATATAGGCAGAGTAAAAGACGGTAATATGCCTATTTCAGCTCCTTTGGTTGGTGATAAAAGCATAGATGAAGCGCCTACACGTGTACAAGAACTTATAGACAAAGGTTATATTACCCTGTGCAATATCATAGGTAAAAGCGGTTACTATTTTGCCAATGCCGCTACAGCCACATCTAAAACAGATGACTACTGTAGTATTATGAATAGACGCGTGATGGATAAAGCGGTAAGAGTTGCTTATCAGGTTTATATCAACGAAGTAAACGACGAGTTGGCAATTAATGATGATGGTACCTTGTCTCCTGCTGTTGTAAAGCATTTTCAGGGGCTAATAGAAAATGCAATAGGGCTTCAAATGACAGCTAACGGTAACATTAGTGGCGCTCGTGCTTTTGTGGATGAGAAACAGAATGTTCTACAAACAGGTACACTAACCGTAGAACTCAAACTGTTGCCGGTAGGTTACACGGAAGAAATTGTAGTAAACATGGGCTTTGCCCTTAATCTTGACTAATTAAAATTAAAGATATGGAATTTAATAGCAAGCAATATGCCTGGGTAAATATAGAGGTGGCACCTTTTGGTCAAAAGATGGCAGGGTGTCGTGGTGTGAAATACAAAAAATCTCAAGAAAAGGAGGCTGTGTACGGTGCAGGTAGTATGCCACACAGCATACAGCCCGGCAATGTAACCATAGAAGGCGAGTTGTCTATGTTGCAAAGCACATTGGAAAATATTTTGGAGGTAGCGCGTGCCACTTTAGGTTCAGGCGCTTCTCTTACAGATATCCCGCCTTTCGATTTGCCCGTTAGCTACAAACCTAAGTTTGGGGGGCAGATAGTAACTGATGTTATAAAATTTGCCGAGTTTACCGAGCTTGAAAAGGGTATGAGTCAAGGGGATAAATTTATGGAAATAACTGTTCCCTTTGTGGCGCTGGATATACAGTATGGTGTGTAATTAAAAAACAAAAACAAGATGAAGTTAAAAGCAACAGAAATAAAGGCTTTAAAACAGAAACATGGTGATGTGTTTGAAATAGAAGTAGAAGACAAGGTGGCTTATGTAAAAAAGCCCGGACGTAAAGAATTGAGTTATGCTACTGCGGTAAGCGCCTCAGATCCTTTTAAAATGAATGAGACATTGCTTGAGGCGTGTTGGATAGCAGGTGATAAAGAGATACTGGAAGATGATGAGTATTTCTTGCCTGCTTGCTCAGTGCTCGAAGAATTGATAAAAACAAAGGAGGCGAAAATAAAAAAGCTCTAAGAGATGCCGAAAGGCATCTCGACACGCATTGGATAGCCGAACGTGATGCGTATTTGCAAAGGTATTTACACATAGAACATCCGGAAGCGTTAAGCGACGAAGAATGGGCAATTAAAATAAAACTTTTAGAGAAAATAATGATGAGAGAAGCTAACAAGAAGTAGCAAAATTAATCATCAAAAGGAAAATTGTCTTGTTTTTTAAGGTTGTTTTTTTTAGCACTTGCAGCACCATTGGCTGCTATTGCAACAAATAGTATGCTAAGCACCGGTACAACAAATACATAAAACCAACTCGGAAAAAAAATAACTAACAACATGCTGCAAAGATAATAAAAAATGAGTAAGCAAAGTATTTTTTTTGAATTTAATTTGAGAGACAAGGTTTCGTCTAAGCTTTTGAAGATGAAAAATGTGATAGAAGGTGTGAATAAACAAGCCGGACGCTTCTCTAAATATCTTCAAGATACAGGTAATGCTTACTTTAAGCTCAACGCCACTTCTGATGCGCTTGGCCGCATGAGAGACAACTTAAATGCAGTTATTGCTCCAGGTATCATGTTTGAGCAAAACATGGCTGATCTTAGTGCCATTACCGGAATAGCCGGTAAAGACTTAAAACAGCTTGGTGATGCAGCACGTAAAGTAGGGCGGCAAAGTGGTATAGGGGCTGCTGAGGCTGCTGAAGCTTTTAAGCTATTAGCTTCTAACATATCGGTAGATAAAATTGGTATAGACGGGCTAAAGATACTACAAAGAGAAACCATTACTTTGGCACATGCCAGTGGATTGGCTTTATCTGAATCTGCTAATGCCATGGCTGGTACTATTAATCAGTTTGGGCTGTCTGCTAATGAAGCCAACAGGGTTATTAATGTGTTGGCCGCCGGTGCTAAATATGGTGCAGCCGAGATACCAGAGTTAGCTATGAGTTTTAAGGCAGTGGGTAGTACTGCTGCTGTTGCCGGTTTGAGTATAGAAAAAACAGCAGGAGCTTTAGAGGTGCTTAGTAAAGCAAATATTAAAGGCGCTGAAGCAGGTATTCAGTTGCGAAATATATTGCTTAGTATGCAATCTAAATTGGGTATAGATTTTAAGGTGCAAGATATTAGCGCGGCATTACAAGCATTAGAGCCACGGCTGAATGATGCCAGCTATATGACTAAGTTATTTGGTAGAGAAAATATAGCGGCTGCTTCTTTCCTTATAAAAAATGCTTCTGCTGTAAGTGAGATGACAAGCAAAGTAACCAACACCAATGTGGCTACAGAACAAGCTGCTATACGTACAGATACTTATGCGGAACGCATGAAGAAAGTAAAAGCCTATATGGATGAGTTTAAAATTAGTGTATTTAATCTAACGGGCAGCATGGTTCCTTTGTTAGAAATAAGTGCAGCTGGTTTACAACATATATCTCTAATGTTACCGGCTTTGAAAATGATGAAAGATGCTTTTGTGCTTTTGCGGGCAGTTTCTATCAAACAGCTCATAGTGTCTAAAGCTATTGTGGTTTGGCAAAAAATGCAAACAGCTTGGAACTATATAATGGCCACCTCTATCAAAGTGGTAAACTTTGTAACAAGCTTAAACCCCATTATACTTATTGCTTCTCTTGTAGCTATGGGTGTAATACTAATGATTAAATATTGGGATAAAATCAAAGATTACATGATAGCCTTTGTTAAATTCTCGCTTAAGTATCTTAATCCTTTTAGTTGGATTTTCGCACTTGTAAATAAGTTCTTTCCTGACTTTTTTAAAGATGTAAAAGCATTTTTTACCGGTATAGGCAAATGGTTATACGACTGGGGAATAAAGCTATTGGAAAAAATGAAAAAGATGGCAAAATCCATCAAAAAGTTTTTTGGCTTTGGGGATGATGAAAAAAAGACAAAGATAATTGTAGAGAAAAAAGGTGGTTCTGTTTCAGTAAGCGACGATCACGCCATAAGTAATGGATTAGATACAGGTGGAGACTTGGGTTATGAAACAGATAGTACTTTGTCTAATATATCGGGTGGGGGCAAACAACATGTAAATGTAAGTGTTAATATAGAGAAACTTGTAGAGCGCTTATATGTACAAGCCGCTACTGTACAAGAGGGTGCCGAAGAAGTAAGGGACATAATACAATCAGAGCTCAATAGGGCTTTAAATGGTGTAGTGGTACAAGGAGGTGTATAATGGATATAACACAAGAATATTACAAATTTGGGTTTTGTGCCAGTTATTATCCGGTATTGCCAAAAGGTAGAAAATATAAAGAAGATTCAACTACTTTGGTTTTGCCATCTAAGACTATAAAACGTCCTGACTTGGGTGATCTAAAAGGTGAAACAGCTTTGGGTATTCCACTATGGATGCCTACCGGTTTCGAGATTGATGGCGAATTGTGGCAGTTGCCAAACGAACCCATTTTAACCCTTAGCACACAAAAGAAAATAGTTAGCACACCATTGGCGGGTAACGATAGCAGGGGGACGGTAAAAGAGTTTATTAGTGAGGGTGATTGGACGATTAATATAGAGGGGTTGTGTATAGATCCTAAAAAACAAAGCTTCCCTGAAGAGCAGGTAAGTCTTGTAAACCATGTGCAAGAACAACGTCAAGCTATGATTATGAAAAACTACCTCACAGAGCTTAACGATATAAAAAAGGTAGTTGTTCAATCTTTTAAATGGAAACGCCTGGTAGCATCGCCCTATGCTATAGGATATACACTTAAGCTTATATCTGATTATGATTTTGACCTTATAATAAAGTAATGTACTACATACCCCGATTACATATAACAATAGGTGATGCCCAATTTGTAAGGGCTCAAGAGGTGGTTGTTGAAAAAAGCAGTGACATATTAGAAGATACAGCTGTGATTAAGATACCCGCAACTGCGCGCTTGTTGCAAAGTAATAAAGCGATTACTGTTCGTACCGCTCAACAATTTAAAGTTGGGGATAAGGTAAGTATTTTGTTGTCTTATAAAGGTGTATTCAAAAAAGTAGAGTTTCAAGGTTATGTAAAAAAAATTAATCCTACCCAACCTCTTGAAATTGAGTGCGAAGATGCTACCTGGTTGTTACGTAGAAAGAATGTGAATAAAAGTTGGAAAAGTACAACATTAAAAGATGTGTTACAGGAAATAGTAAAAGGGACAGGTGTAGAACTGTCTGCAGATGTGCCACCGATTACTTTTTCACCTTTTTATATACAAAACTCAGACGCGGCTTTTGCGCTTCAAAAACTAAAAGATGAATATGGTTTAGCAGTTTATTTTCAAGAGGATGGTAAACTATATGCCGGATTAGCTTATACACAAAGCACCGGAACTGTAAAATACGCCCTCAATGGTAAGTATGTTAATGTGATAGATGCAAATAGTTTGAAGTGGCATACTAAAGATGATGTGAAAATAAAGATTAAAGCAGTGTCTATACATCAAGATAATACCAGAACAGAAGTTGAATTTGGTGACAAGGATGGCGCTCTTAGGACTATACATTTATACAATGTGAAAAATAAATCAGAACTTGAGGAATTGGCTAAAAAAGAATTGGAAAGGGTCAAGTTTGATGGGTATAAAGGTGATATAAAAACATTCTTAATACCGGAAGCCATTCCAGGTATGGAGGCGATAATAGAAGATGTTAATTTCCCGGAACGTTCCGGGGTTTATTATGTAGAGTCGGTGAAAACTACTTTTAATACAAGCGGCGTGAGACGAACAGTAAAATTAGGTATACAACTATGAGTGAACAGCAAGAAATAAGAAGAAAACTGGACGCTCTGCAAAAGGGACTTGTGCAGCATTTGCCCGTCAAGGTAAAGAAGGTTGAAACAGAGACCTGTACTGTCGAGTATGAAGGTTTAGAGGTGTATGATGTGTTGTTAAGAGCTGCTAAGAACGGTAAAAGTACAAAGTATCTTATAAAACCCACAGTGGGCAGTGACGTGATGATAAGTAGGGTGCTACATAGCAAGCGGTTTTATGTAGATATGTTTAGCGAGATAGATGAAGTAGAAATTCTGGCAAAAAAAGGCGTAAGCATAAAAACAGAAAAAGCTTCTTTGTTAGATGTTATTGCAGAACTAATACAAGAAATGCAAAATGCAATCATAACTACACCAGCTGGAGCGGGCAGTGTGTCGCCTACCACGATCTCTAAATTAAAAGTGATTGAAAACAAGTTGAAACAAGTTTTAAAATAGATTGAAATGGCCTTGCAAAAAGAAAAGTTAAAACAGGATATAAAAGCTTTATTGGCTGAACTTGTAAAAAGTGAGGATCAAAACAAATCAATGAATGATTTTGCTGGAGGGTTAGCGGATATAATAGATGCTTACATTAAAACAGCAACAGTAAACACTACAGTAACGGGGATTTGCCCCAGTGGGGCGGTAACGGGCAAAGGAACAGGAGGTTTGAGTTAATAATGAGATTTGTAAATGATATACTATTAGATGAGCAAGGAGATTTGTTGATAAAAAACGGCGATTTGTGCATGGGTGAATCTACACAACAGCATGAGCGTTTGTTGCTCTTATGCTCAAAAGGTAGTTTAAAATTGCGTCCGCTTATAGGGGTGGGTATACACGGTTTTCTAAATGATGAAAATCCGGGCAATCTTAAAACAGAGATACGTCGGCAATTTAAAGCAGACGGTTTGGTGGTAAAAGATTTGAGAGTAGATGCAGATGGTATAAACATAAAAGCAAACTATAAATGATTGTAAAAGCACAACATAACCAAACTATGCTTGATGTAGCCCTGCAACATACAGGGTCTGTAGAAACTATATTTGATATCCTTCAAGCTAATCCTGGTGTGGAACTTTGCGACCAGCCCCATGAAGGTATGAGTATAGAAATACCTGAACATGCTATCGCAGCAGGTAACTCACTTGTAAAGAATTACTATGTGGACAATCATGAAGTGCCAGCTTCGGCAATTGAATACGAAAATGATGAATTGCAATTTATAGGTGATATGGAGGGGTATATAGCAGATGATGAGGGGTATATTTAATTAGTAATTAATAACATAAACAAACAGATATATGAAACGACTGACTTTGATAATTTTAGCGCTTATAATTAGCGTGTTAATAAGTGATGCACAGCAACCAATCAAGGTGCGTGTAAAAGATAAGCAAACAGAAGTGAGCCCAAGTGCCAGTAATTATTTATTGCTTGATCGTGATGATTACAGTAACTATAAAAAGGTAAACCTAAACGCCTTAAAAAACTATGTGAATTCAGGCGTAAGTTTAAGTAGTATAGCCGGAATAAATACAAGTGGCTGGCAACCCGGACAAATTTTAAAATTCAATAATTCGGGCATATTGGTGCCAGTAAATATGCCAGATGGTGGCGGTAGTGGTTCTTACGTGCAAGCAGGTGATGGTATAGAGGTTGTGCAATCAAGCCCTACCTCGCAGGAAGTGTCACTTAAGCCTTCCAACTTGCAGACAGTTGAAGGTAATACACCCGCAGCTAATTTATATTTTGTTGTTGATGCCAGTGGTCAAGCCAGGCGTATTCCTTTCTCTATATTGCAGTCTATGTTTGCAGACACCACGCATGTTTATTTGCAAATCTCACAACATGAATCTATATTTTTAAAAACAAATGATTTTTCAAATTATCAATACAGAGACTTGCAAGTGTGGACAGTGGACGCGCAGGGTAATGAAATAACAGACCTGTTACATAATTCAGATTTAAATATAACAGCAACTGGCTGTAGCGCTGCAGTGTATAATATAAATGCAAATAAAGCAACCTTAGAAGTATCTAATATCACAGACGGTGCTACTCTGAAAATAACTCATTTGCCATCCGGTTCTTACACGATATGGTCAGCTATCGTATGGGGTGGTCCAGCCACCGGAGGTAGTGGCCAGGTTGGAGGTTTAGGCGATAATGCAGTTACTTTGTCTTCGGAAAACATTAGCGATAATGCTATTACAGTTGACAAACTTTCTGCTTCTTTAGAAAATCGTTTATTAAGGGATGATGTGCAGGAGGGGCAAACTCCAAAATGGAATAGCGTTACTCGGCAGTGGGATTATGTTGCGCTACAGTGTTGTGAGCCTGGTGGTGGAGAAAGTGAAACTGACCCTGTTTTTGTTGCGTGGAAAGGCACATACAGTGGCACTGCAAACACTATGGACGATGATATACAAGAGAACGAAGGGCGTGTTACAGGATTGGAAAATACAAAGTTAGATAAAGGTAACTATTCCGGAAATGCCCAAAATTTAAAAAGTGATATAGATGCGCTTGAGCAACAAATAAGCAGTTTAAGCGCAGGGCAGTCTGCACAAGAGGGCGAAGGAATTAGGGTTGTACAATCGTCTCCTAACACCCAAGAAATTAACTTTGATGCGAATAAGCTGCAAACAGAGGATAATCCCGTGGCTGCTAATCTTTATTTCATCACAGATGCAAGTGGTAATTCTCGCCGTGTTTCTTATACAAAAGTAAAGGAGCTGTTGGGCGATAATGAACAACTGTTTATGTTTATAAACAAACATGAATCTATATTTATGTATTCAGATGATTTTAACAATTACATATACAACGACTTATACATAAAGATAGTAGACGAACAGGGTCATGATGCTGCTGTAACATTGCAGGTAAGCGATATAGCTCTAAATGCAACAGGTTGTACCACCTCGGTCGCATCCGTATCGGGCAATAGGGCAAACTTGCGAGTGTCTAATATCACAGATGGTGCTACTCTGAAAATAACGCACACCCCAAGTGGTGCGTACCAAGAATGGTCAGCTATTGTATGGGGTGGTCCAGCAACCGGTGGCGGCTTAGGTGATAATGCGGTAACACTTAAGTCTTACCACATATCGCAACGTGCTATTACACGAGATAAAATAGCAACTGGCGCCGTGTCAGATATAGAGTTGCAAGATGAAGCGGTAACCACCCCAAAAATAGAAAATGAATGTATAACAAATGAAAAAATAGAAAATAAAACCATTTCTGAGAGTAAACTCACGGAAGAAGTGCAACAGTCTTTAATAAAAGTAGTAACAGAATGGCCTGTATACAACGCTTTAAAACCGCCAAAAGGTTTTTTCTTTAAGGCGGGTGAAGGTATAAGGCATTATAGCACAAGTACAACAATACAAGGATGCAACTGGTCTTACGAAGAATTTAATTCTGATAATAGTGTTTGCCCTAATCCCGGTAATGGTAACGGTAATCATACTGGTAAAAAATAAAAAAAACAATGCATAGAACACTCAAAGAAATACGAGCAGAAATTGACAATAAATTAGCTCAAGAGCCTGCTTTGCAAGAACTCAATAGTACAAGTCAAACGAGTTTGATTAGCATTGTTGCTGATATATTTGCTTTTGCCGCTTGGACTTTAGAGCAAATGCACAGATTTTTTAAAAAAGAAGTAGAGGATAAACTACGTACACCATCACACAATGCAAGATGGTATTATGGTGAAACACTTAAATATCAACATGGCCATGAATTGGTTTGGCTGGAACATGCGCAATGTTTTGGTTATCTTACGTCCGATACCAAATCTCTTATTATAAAAAAGGCTGCCGCTACAGAGATAAAAGGCGGGGTACTAATAAAAGTGGTAAAATCTAAGGGTGATAATCTTCAGCCGCTCACAGTAGAAGAGTTTACAAGCTTTAGTAGCTATATGGATAAAATAAAAGATGCCGGTGTAGATTTAATAGTACGTTCTTGGTTACCCGATGAGTTGTTTGTTAGTTATAACATATTTTACGATCCTCTTATACTTAATAGTGAAGGTAAACTTTTAAGTGACAATAGTAGAGAGCCCGTGCGTGAGGCTATGCTCAACTATATAGAAACATTACCTTTTAATGGTCGCTTTAAAATTTCTGCTTTTGAAGATGCTATTCAAAACGCTACAGGAGTTGTAGATCTGCAAAGGATAAATGTAAAAACCAAATATGGCACATACGATTTTACTGAAGTAATTGTAAGCTGTATAGCAGAATCGGGATATATGGTGCTAACAGATAATAGTATGTTGAACTACAAAGCTAATTATGATGTATAATATAGATTATAATTTATTATTAAAGCAACTTACCCCTATTCCTTTACGCAAGCCCAAGTTTTTGGCACTTGTAAAAGTATTGTGTGGATATATATCTGTTTTATATGCAGACTTCTTAGAGCTTCGTAAAAAAGCGCTTTATGAACTGTCTCATGGTTCTCAAGTTATATATCTTGAGAAATACCTTAATGACAGATTTTGTCCTTCTACCCAAAATATTAAGATAATAGATGGACAACAAAACTTGCTGCATTCAGATGTGTTTTATTTAGCTGAAGAAGCTGTACAAGACAATCCGGTGCTTTATACGATAGATGAAGATAAAGGGCCTGTCTTGTATTTGTTCAACGAGTATACCGATCATGCTGATTTTATTATTCAAATAAACAATACAGCAGGGGATTGCACCCCTGATCTTACAGAGCTTCGTTCTGTCGTCGACTTGCGAAAATTACCCGGTATTACCTATGATGTTGAAATAATTGTGAATTAAACTATAACAGATATGTTACAAACAGACTTAAAGCAACATGAAGGCATTAGGGTTTATCTAAATGATCTTCAAATAATGCATGAAGATATAAGGAGAACATTTGCCGCATTTGTATGCGCATTTAACGAAAACAGACCTAATGGCTACAGTCAAGCTCCGGAAATGAACCCTATAATAGTATCAGGATTATTTGACTGGAAAGACAATGCTACCTCTATAGGATTTGCAGATGGTTATATAGCTACTAAAGATGGTGATGTGATACCTGTGCAAGGCGGCGTGTTTGATAATATTTATGGGGTTCCTGCGTCCGGCCCTATAGAGTGGGTGTATATAGAGTTATCGGAAATTATACCGGAAGGTGGTACACGTAAAATAGAAGGCACCGGAGAAACAGTAAATATAATGAAACAACTTAAAGGAGTTTTGAAGTATACACGCAATCAAGATGTAGCAATGGCGGAGAATAATATTATTCTTATGGAAAATGAAGTGTTGAAACTTAATCGTATTGGCAGGATTATAGGAAAAACAAGTTAATTTATTATGGGTAAAAAAACAAAAATACGCATTGGTCGTCCTTGTAGTATAAAAGAACCGGGTAAGCAGGGCGGTCTTAGTGGCTTACAGAATGGTGAGAAAATATTTCTAAAAGCTAACCAACAAATTGTCTACAAAGTTCCTAAACAAGCCTATTTGATAGCTGTAATAGCCATCACATCTGGTTCTTTGCAATTAGGTACAAACGATAATCTTATTGGTGCTTATGAGCTATTGGAACATGATGTAGCAGAAGTAGGCTATTTGCATGGTCCTGAAATACCAATGCAGTCCACTTCAGATATGGAAATTCAAACGATAATCTATAAATATTAAATCTTTTTAAAAATGCAAGAACAACAAATTTTAAAAGTAGAAGGGGTTGTATCTAAACATACCCCATTTGTATTGCCTATAGAAGGTGGCGGTACAATATTGAATCTAAAGCTTAAACAACCCTGCAAACGTTATGTAGTATTTTGTGCGGAAAACACAAAAGATGCTGTTTCTATTGGTACTTCAGACAAGCCTATAAATATAGACTTAGGCTATGTGGACACTAAGTGTCTTATTGTAGACGCTGTGCCTACCGATGGTGAAGAAGCTGTAGAAGTAACTGTATTATTAACCAAGTAAAAATAAAAAAAACATGAGAAACTTATTATTTTTAATTTTAGCAGCTGTGATGCTGCAATTCGGCGCAAGTGCGCAAAGTCAGAACCGCCAAAAAAGTTTGGAAAAGTTGCAGCTTACCAAGTTGGCAAATGCTAAAGTGTTGGGTACAGATAGCAACAAAAATGTTATAGACAACACTTCTGAGATACTGAACTTGATTAATCAGCATTCCGGTAGTGGCAGTGAAACAGATCCTGTATTTTCGTCCTGGGATAAGGACTATGCAGACTTAATCAATACGCCAGTTATCCCGGATGTGTCAACTAAGTTGGATAAAGGTAGTTATACAGGTACAGCGCAGGATCTTAAAGCCGAGATAGACGCAAAAGGAAATGGAACAGTAAAATCTGTAAACGGCACAGAACCGGACGCGCAAGGAAATGTAACGATAGACGTAAGCACCGAAGAATCAGATCCTGTATTTTCGTCCTGGGATAAGGACTATGCAGACTTAATCAATACACCCATTATCCCTGATGTTTCGGGAAAGTTGGATAAAGGTGTTTATAACGGCACTGCTGCTGATTTGAACAGCAGAATAGATAGTATTATTGCTAACCCATCTGGCGTCGGTAATGGCATATACGGAGGCAGTGGTACTGTACCAAAGGGAACAAGGATAAAATTTGCTGGAACAAACAATCTTTGGAACAATTCTCAAGTTACATATGATTCATGTGTTGATTTAAAATCAGATGTGAATTCTGGTCTTATTTTTGGTTTGCAAAAAAGATATCACTCCAAAGAGTTTTTACAGTCTGGTATACTTAAGCCTTATGATATTCAAAATGGAGGGGTTTCCAATGAATATAGAAACAGATCCGTCGGGGTTAGAGCTATCGTTCACAACAAATCATTTGTAGAAGCATTGGTATGTGTTCCGCGCTTTTCCAGCGATCAGCCTAATTTTGTAGTGCAAGCAAAAGGCTATAATAAGAACAATTACAAACCAATAAGAAGTATGTTTTTTATTGAACCCGAAGGTTTAAAACATGATATTACGTATCCTTATTATGGCTATGAATCGAACATGAAAATAAGATACGATAAAGCGGGATTCTCTTTTAAAAACAATAAGAATCCTAATTACAACGCTTATGGCCAATGTGATACGAAATATGAATTTAAAATAGGGGGTATAAATGTTCATATGAAGAAGCAAGGTGAAGATATTTTTTTTCTTAGAAATAGTTTTGGAAAATTCTATTTAAAATTTAAAAACGAAGAAGCTCCTAATTATGAACAATCGCAATCCGTAGCATTAGATACAATTACTGGCCGTGTATTCTATGATAAGAGACCTGTTATAAGAACTTTTGAAGGTGTTTCTCCAGATGCTTCCGGAAATATAGAACTCGTTCTTACAAGCCCAGATGGTATTGTTAAAAAGCGGCTTGGGATAGACAACGATGGGAATCTTACATTAACAGATGTAGAGTAAAAATTGCACCCGGAGGGTGGTGTAAAAAAATAGCCCTCCAAACATTTTACAAGGTCTCCAAACCAAAAAATGAAAGCCAGCAGGCATCGGAGGACTATTAAGTCTTCTGACCTGTTGGCTTTTTTTTATTTAAAGGTTTGGAGACCGCAAAAGTACACAAAAACTAAATACAAAATAATAAATATGGAATATAAACAAAGCCCCCTACCTTTTCAGGGGCAAAAGAGGCGCTTCGTAAAACACTTTAAACAAGCGCTAAAAGAATACCCCGCGGATGCTACATATATAGACCTGTTCGGTGGTAGTGGCCTGTTAGCGCATACCGTTAAACAGACCTATCCGGGTGCCCAGGTAATTTATAACGATTATGACAACTTTAGCGCTCGTTTGGCAGTTATAGAGCATACTAATACCATTTTGAAAGAACTACGCCGTTTGCTTGCTAACTATCCGCGTTCTAAGCGTATTGCAGAGCCTTTACGCTCCAATGTGCTTAACTATATAAGACAGCAAGAAAAAGCGCATACGGTAGATTATATAACGTTATCAGGTTCGTTACTGTTTAGTGGTAAATATGCTACTAATTACAAAGCCTTTGCTAAAGAGACATTTTATAACCGAGTACGTAAGACAGACTATGATGCTACCGGGTACCTCTTAGGTGTAGAAGTGGTAAGACAAGATTATAAGCAGCTGTTTGCCGCTTATAAAGATAATACCAATGTGGTATTCCTTGCAGATCCGCCGTATCTGTCCACAGATAGCAGCACCTACAACTCAAACGACTACTGGAAGCTTAGAGATTACTTAGACGTGTTACAGGTACTTAAAGACCATAGCTACTTTTACTTTACATCTAATAAGTCTCAAATAATAGAGCTTTGTGAGTGGATAAGTAGCGTGTCCACCACTGCCAACCCATTCGAGTTCGCGACCTGTATAACAGTAAGCACCAGCGTCAACCATCAGGCAAAATATACAGATATTATGTATCATTTAAAAAAGTAAAAGCTATATGAATAAGTATCATCAAATATTACACGATATATTAAAACGAGGTAAACGAGCTCAGGCGTCAAAAGGTAGAGTACTGTGCATTCTTAATAGGCAGCTAAGTCTTAAACCAATAGACTTGTTAAATATCTTTGAAGGACATCAGGTTGCGCGTAGTAAACTCAAAAATGAACTTCAGTTATTTATGCAGGGAGAACGTGAGACGAAGAAATACAGAGAAGCAGGTGTTACATGGTGGGATTACTGTGGCCCGGTGTTGGTTAATTCATACCCAACCTATTTTGAACAATTACCACCTCTTATAGAACGTATTAATAAAGAGAAAAGACCAAGTCGAAACTATGTATTATACCTAGGCGCAAACACAAAAGATACTAATCAACAGCCTTGTCTGTCTCTTATACAGTTTCAAGTAGACCACAAGGGTCGACTTGTAATGTCTGCCTACCAACGTAGTTCAGATGCAAGCCTTGGGCTCCCTGCTGATATTTATCATTTGTACCTCATAAGCCGCCAACTACACGCTGAGTTGCATTCTATTACAATTCATTTAGCAAACGTACATATATATGAAAATAATATAGAGGCGACTAAACAGCTACTAAGGGGTAAATCAGTTAAATTTCATTTAAACGTGTGATAAATATAATTTAAACCTCTCTTTATAGTCTGGTTTTTATTATTATTTTTGCCACCTAAATACTAACTACTTTGTAAAAAAAATGCACATTCCGTTTTATGAAAGTGCATTTTTCGTTTTTCTGATTATAGTTGCCAAAATATATTATTGCCCGTAGGAACTAAAATCACATATAAATATTAAACCCAACATAAAAAAATCTTAAAAAAACATGATACGAAACATA
>PDWJ01002189.1_pt1 | contig 35957 bp, 29 predicted proteins | sample 1430881 | NCBI WGS metagenome assembly PDWJ01 (sample SAMN01162460, study PRJNA174530) | Oral metagenome, whole genome shotgun sequencing project. | biome: Marine environment; feature: Marine mammal; material: Swab sample of the gingival sulcus; isolation source: swab sample of gingival sulcus...
GATTACACAGGTACGACCTTTATTCGATCACTTCCTGTGCTGACCTATTTGCATAATCTCGGTAATCGGGGATGTGCTCGTGAAAAATGCTGATTTTATCGAGCCGGGAGTAATGGCGCATGCGCTGTATTGCTCGTTTCTGAATCTGACGTATTCGTTCTCGCGTACACCCATAAATACGGCTTATTTCTTCAAGAGTCAATCCGGCTTTTTGGTTAAATGTTCCTAACGTCCGGTAGCGGATCAAGACGCAGTTAAAGGCATAGCGACCGCTAATACCTGTTGGGTGCGACCAATATTGACAGGCGTTGTCGTCACAGCATCCCACCGCGCCGCAGTCGACAATATCCTCGATCGGCAAAAGTAAGATTTGATCGCGTTCTGCCCTCGAACATCCGTAATGGATTGCCCTCAAGCCCTCCGCAACTTTGCGATACTGTTGTTCTTTTTGTCCAAAATGCAGAGCAAACCAATCAATATACGTGTCTTTTCCTTGTCCTTCTTCAATAAAAAGTGATTGGCGCTTGTTCGGGTATAGCGATACCGTACATTCGCGATCCTGATAGACAACCGCTTTTCGTTGCGCGTGCTCAAGAATGGTTAAAAAACGGACAGTTCCATCCGGTCTTATCAGCATTTTGCCTCACCTCTGAGTTTTTCCCGCTTCCCCGACTCTCCCGTTCTCAGAAAAGATGGTCATTTGGGAGTACCGCAATTCTACAACAGGAGGAGTGTGGGGGCTGACCGAATTTCAGATAATAAGGACAGAGAAGGAGAGGAGAGTAGGGACGACATTATCTACATCTATACACTAATGCCTTTAGTCCTATTTGTCAAGGTCTTAAGCCGTACGACAACATTATTATGCTCGTTTTTATTTACCACAAAGACGCAAAGGACACCAAGAAAAACCTGTATGATCTTTGTATCTTCGTGGTAAAATGCTGCCGTTGACAAGCTTATGGCAAATGGGAAAGAACTTTTGAAACGCTGCCATAGCGCTATCCACGTAGTTCCTTGATCCATTCTTTCATGACTTCTACAGAGGGGACTCGCCCGGCCGCTTTGACTCGTTCACGTACGGTAATGACGGCAGGACTTGACGCCACGCCATATCTTGCGATTTCCTCCTCATCAGTGATTCTAACCAAGTCAACCATGCTGCCGAGTTCTTTGGCGGCGAGTTGGGCATTGTCCCAGGTTTGCTGCTCAGTTTCGTCATCAGGCCCTAATACGAGAAAACGCCCATGCCCCCGATGTAGTTGGATGGAAAAACGCTGGTTGATACGCTCCTGAATCGCCTGAATCAGATCTTCTCTTGGCGGAATGGTGCTGACGAATTTAATCTCGCCGTCAATACAAATGGTCGGGATGTTTTTGACCATCATGCCCATCATGAATTCGACAGCTTCGCGTTCTTTGATTTTATGCTCGCGCCAGATGATAAGATCGCCAAAATAATCGGCGACACCGCGCACAGCTTCGACCATATATTGGCAGGGAGCGCAGGCTTCGGAATCGAGAGTAATAATATCCACTACGACTTTCGAGCCCTGCCCGTAGTCGCTAAAATCGAGGACGCCCTCGACTTCCTGTTTTGTTTCTAGCAGTTTACGAGCGACGTCACGTTGATACGGATCGTATACAACGTCAGCCACAGCGCGTAAATTGGCAGGAGGGACGGCTGATGGCAAATCACAGCCAGGGGCCAGGATAAATCCCGTGTCACCGCCTAAATCCATCGTCTCGAGAGCGTGGCGTTTGGCGTCGTCTTCGTCTCCCATCAACAGAACCACTGTCAACTGCATATTACCGCCGAAGGAAATGCCGTATTTTTGCGCCATTTCCTTGACATAATCCAGAGGGATATTCTCATCCACAGAAATATTATCGGGTTTGCACTGGCACATGACTTCGACATTTTTCTGAGCATGACCGCAGACAAAAAAGGACGAAAAGGCATTGAGTCGACGGATATCCTCGAATAATTCCGTCGAATACGGCAGCACAAATTTTTTGAAGGCGCGTGGTGAAATCTGACTGGTCATCGGGTCGACAGAAGCAATGATGTCGCAACCGGCTTCGATATACATCTGCGACATTTTTTTCGCCACGTCCGTACAGAAACGCAGCAGTCCATGAACTTCGTCCGGTTTGTCGAACATATCCATAAAGATGTCAGTGCCTTTGAGATGGAGCGCCAGGGTGAAAGGACCGGTAATGAGTCCATATAAGGCCACATCATAGTTCTCCGCTTTGAGGAGATGAATGGCCTTCAGCATCTCCGGAATCCGGGCAGACGTTTTGTCTGGGATTGTGAGCTCTCCTAACGTTTTTTGGTCCAAAACGTGCTCGACAACAGCCGGCGGGTTATCTTTGGCCCATTGTAAGCCGCACCCCAGAGCTTCAGCTTCAATTTGCAGATCGAACATCACCGGAATGCCGTCGGGGCGGTACTGCTTGATCGCTTCTCGAATGCCTTTAGCAATTAAATCGCCGGATTTGAGGAATTCGTCAGCGTTTTTGTCAATTAATGTTCCGCCATGACAGCCGACAAACGGCAGCCAGGGTACGCGGTCGGTGGTTTTGCCTTGTAACGCATCAAACAACAGTTGTTTTCCCATGATTTTGGCCTCCACGACGAAGGATAGAAGAGCATGACGGAAATGTTCTTCTATCTCCTGTGTGTTTCGATGAATGTAGTTTTTTACACAATATGTCGCTTACGATACTGTATAAAAAGGTATACGTATAAAGTGATACATCCTGTATTTCAGGTAAAACTACATTACTTATACGTATAAGTATGTCAAGTTATTTTTTTGATTCTATGCCGTGCCCAGGCTGTTCAGTGATCTGGACATATTTTATGGACGCCCAAGGCATAAAGGACGCCAAGAGATTCAGCGCACACGCTGCATAAATTCGTTTTTGCGTTTCTGAACAAATATTATAAAGAATGATTTAAACATGTGCGTAGTAAGTCTAGTGGACCGTTTCGGAAAGACGTACCCATGATCTCTCACAGAGCATACGGAGTGTCACAGAGCGCTGCTCCGTATGCTCTGTGAGATGTTCCGTGTTTTCTGAAACACTGTGCTAGATGGGTGAACATTGTTTACAGAATAGGCGAGTGGAAAAACAGTTTTAGTACGCGTTTTTTCGGTTTTTCCGTATATTCCGTGGAATGATATGGTAAAAATGGCGTTTTACCACGAAACACACCGTAACATTGCCCTTTCTTGAGAGCTTGTTGTGTGTTTTGTGTATTTCCGTGGCTCAATACGTTAGAACCCGAGAGAGGAAACAAAAATAGGGGGCATCAGGATGAGGAATCTCTGGAACATGCATGGATTCGTTCCTGAATTGCTTGAATTAATTCTTCCCGCGTGGGAATCGTTCCAACAAACCTGATTTTACCATCAATGCAGATGATTGGGACGTTTTTTACCATAATCCCCATTATGTGATCGGACAATTCGGTCTCTTTGATCGTATGTTCCTGCCAGACGATACGATCGCCAAAATAGTCGGCAACATCCCGCACTGCTTCTATTGTGTATTGGCTGGGAGCCAGAGCCTCAGAATCAAGAGTCATGATTTCTACATTGACCTGAACCGTCGACTCCTGCTCCTCGAAATCTGGTTCTATCGACCTACTTTCAAAGGTGGTCGGCCCATTAAGCCAATTGGAAGGACCAGCGTTATGCACAACGTCTGCCACAACACGCACATTTTCCGGCGGAACGCCTGCCGGGAGATCACAGCCCGGGGCCAAAATATAGCCCGTGTCTCCTCCAAGCTCGATAGTCTCGATCGTATGACGACGGACATCATCTGCACTGCCCATTAGCAACATGACGGTTAACTGCAAGTTACCGCCGAATGAGATGCCATAGCGCTGGCTCACTTCTTTGACAAAATCGAGAGGAATGTTCTCATCGACAGAAACATTGTCTGGTTTGCACTGGCACATGACTTCGACGTTTTTCTGGGCATGACCACACACAAAGAAGGAAGAGAAGGTTTGCAACCGGCGAATTTCTTCGAAGAGGCCCGTGGCATAGGGCGTGATGAACTCGGCAAACGCCCGCGAGGAAATCTGGCTGGCCATCGGCTCGACCACAGCGATCACATCGCACCCGGCTTCGATGTACATGCGAGACATCTGTTTGGAGACCTCCGTACAGAACGAGAGAATATCACGTACTTCTTCCGGTCTGTCATACATTTCCATGAAGATGTTGGTGCCTCTGAGATGGAGGGCGAGTGTAAAAGGACCGGTAATCAAGCCATAGAGCGCAAGGTCGTGTTGATCGGCCCGCAAACGCCGGATCGCCGTCAGAATTTCAGGAATTCGCCCGGAGCGTTCGCCCGGGACGTGTAAATCTCCTAACGCTGTATTCTCGAGTACGTGGCTGACAACCGTCGGAGGCTTCTCTTGTGTCCATTGCAACCCACATCCCAACGCTTCCGCCTCAACCTGAAGATCGAAGGTCACGGAGATGCCATCCGGACGGTATTGAGCGATGGCTTCACGAATTCCCCGGACAATACAATCGCCGGAGCGAAGATATTCATCAGCAGCTGTGCCGATTAATTTTCCACCATGGCACCCAATAAAAGCTAGCCAGGGCGGGCGTTCTGTTTTTTTGCCCTGTATGGCATCGAATAAGAGTTGTTTCCCCATTGGTTTTTGACGCGCTTTCGTAGGAAATGTTACGATAGACTCCCTTCATGAGAGACATCACAACCCTGCCAGGGGGTGAAATTCTGACAGGGTTAGTCGCACAACATTGTTTACGCCAATGCTTCTTTGGCTTTTCTGGCTGCTGAAGGACCGTCAGGCGCATAAATATCCGCTCCGATTTCATCAGCGTAATTCTGTGTGACTGGTGCTCCTCCGATCATAACCTTGACATTATCCCGAATACCGGCTTCTTGCAGTGCCTCGACCGACGCCTTCATCGACGGCATGGTGGTTGTCAGTAAGGCGCTCATGCCCATGAATTCGGCTTCATTTTCTTTGACGGCTTCGACGAATTTCTCCGGTGTGACATCAGTGCCGAGATCGATCACTTCGAATCCGACCCCTTCCAACATCATTGCCACAAGGTTTTTGCCAATGTCGTGCAGATCGCCTTTGACGGTTCCGACCACGACTTTGCCGAGGGGTTTGATGTCTTCTGCAATCAGTTTCGGTTTTAAAATCGTGACACCAGCCTGCATGGCGCGTGCGGCAATCAACATTTCTGGCACAAAAAACTCGCCATCTTCGAAAAGCTGCCCGACTTCTGTCATGCCGGCAATCAACCCTTTTTGAAGGATATCTCCCGGCTTTTCCCCCGCTTCCAATGCTGCGTTCACTCCGTTGGTCACACCGCCCATATCGCCATCAATTAAACTTTCGCGCAGATCGTCAATAATAGCCATAATCAGTACTCCTTCACGTTCATTTTTGGGGCATTAGAGAAGAAAAAATCGCGACATGCCATTTTCACTCCTCCAATACGGTTATGTCGTCCATAATAACGGTATTACCCTGAATACAACATATTTAAAATATACTCTTTTTCATCAAGTTCTTTTTGAATGTCGACTCCTTCGAATAGAATGCGTTTCATCGAGTCGATACAAAAATCGAGGGCTTTTTCAAACATCATATTTTGTGCGTTAATACAGGTTGAATGTCTTAATTGCTGCTTATACACGTGATGAAAATCCGAGTTATAGAGCGGTTCGTTCAAACGAGTCTGATTGACCGGCAGATGGCCGACTCGAGCGTAATAAGAACTGCTGATATCCACATCATTCGTCAGTGCGTCAATCAGGGTGGCAGCGTGGTGCGGATAGGGACACTGCGAACAAATTGCCAGCGCATGGTTGTAATTCCATGAGTATGAGACGGTTCCGCCCTGAGTCGGATTGAGCAGCACCTCGAAATGTTTGTCGAACGACTCTCCGCTGATATGCTCGAGCAGAGGTTTTATCCAGGGACCGTCGGAGATGAACGCAATGTCTCCCTGTGCAAAGCGCTGCTGAATGGTGCCCATATCGGCAAAAAGAACGCGAAACTCGCGAATAAAATTTTTCAGCCAGGCAAAGCCCGTGGCGTTTGCCTGGGAATTCAATTGAACCGTTCCCTGGGTGTGCGCAAACCCCCCGTGAAATGCTTGTAAAAAACTATAAATTCTGAGAAAGTCCGTTTCGTCGCCAACCAGATTTAAGCCATAGGAATAAATCTGTTTTTGAGGGAATGTCTCTTCAATTTTTCGGCAGATCTGCCGAAATGCCTTGAGGGTTAACGGCGATGTTTCCAGCGTAATTCCAGCTTGATGCAAGATGTTTTTATTCGCAATTAATGAAATCGGACAAAGTCCCCAGGCGACTGAATACAATCGATTTCGATAGAGGCCGCCCCACAAATCTTTATCGTAAAAACGGTTTTCGAGGTTTTCTTTATCCAGCAGGTCTTCCAGTTTTTCAAAAGCCCCCATATAGGCGAAAAAACTCGTCCAATGAGACACAATATGGGTTACATCAGGGGCATTTCCGGTCGAAATGCGCTGCAGTAAGTCCCTTCGAGCAGTCGAATATGTCGTTGGCAGGCATTCTACCGTGAGAGACGGATATTTCCCCTCGAACTGTCTCAGAACGTCGTGTAAGAGTTTTTCGCCCAGGCGGGTTTCCGGCAGCCAGGTTAAAAATGTCAGCCGGGTTTTACGTTCGGCAACGTAAGTCCGCCGTCCCTGCTGCTTAATGAGCATATTCTCTGCCACAAGCAGTGATACAGCCTGCCTGACCGTGAAGACACTGACACCGAATTCTTTAGCAAGTTCTGCTTCGCTTGGTATTGGCTCCCCTTGTTTATAGACACCTCGAGCGATTCGTTTGAGCAGTTGTTCTTTGAGTTGGGTATATAACGGATTTCCTCGAGATTTATCCTCGGCCATATTGACATCCTGAGACAATCATGAATTTTCTCTGAAAGTGATCTGATGATACTATAGCAGTATCAGACTTTTTCTATAGAAACTTCTACGTATAAGTTTGTCAAGTAGTTTCTGTAAAAATATTCTCTAAAACCGGCAGGTACAAATCAGTCAGTTATCACTTGACACAGTGCGACTCCTAACGTACAGTTTAATTTCCAACGTTGAATCATAGATTAAAGCCCGTTTACAGATCGATTTACGGGGATTGACGCCAGTACATTGTGTTAAAACTCCTGAATCGCATCCGTAGGAGGACAAATCATGGCATTACAGTATAAAGATCTGGCTAAAATGCTCGATCACTCGCTGCTGCATCCGACAATGACGGATACCATTTTACGAGAAGGTTGTGAATTAGCCCTGAAGTACGATACCGCATCAGTCTGCATAAAACCTTACGCCATTCCCCTGGCTTGCTCTGTTCTGAAAGGCAGTAATGTGCTGGTGGGAACGGTGATCGGTTTCCCTCACGGTAATAGCACCACAACCATAAAAATTGCTGAAGCACAAGAGGCTGCCCGGGCCGGCGCTGCTGAAGTCGATATGGTCATCAATATCGGCAAGGCTCTGGGGGAAGATTGGGGCTATGTGCAGGATGAGATCGCACAGATCAATCAAATAACTGTCGGCGAAGGAGCTATCCTCAAAGTGATTTTCGAAAACGATTTTCTGACTAACAATCACATCGCAAAGCTATGCGAAATCTGTGGCGAAATCGGAGTGGCCTTTGTCAAAACCTCAACAGGCTATGGCTTTATCAAACAGGAGAACGGCATGTACTCCTACAAAGGAGCGACACTCGAGCATCTCAAGCTGATGCGCGAGAAAAGCCCGACAAATGTTCAGGTCAAAGCTGCTGGCGGTGTACGTACGCTGAAAGATCTGGTGACGGTCAATCTGCTGGGCGTCAGCCGGGTCGGCGCGACAGCCACAGCAGCCATGCTGAACGAGGCCACTGAACGCCTGAAGCATAACGAAAGGCTGGAAGATCTCGTTGAGGTTAATCTGAGCGGCGGCGGGCATTAAGCAGAGATTTGCGGTGTGTTTCCTGTTCAGGATTGCAGAAAAAAGGGGCTGTTGAAGCCTCTTTTCGGCGTATATCGACACGGAAAAGGCATTACTCACGCAAAGACGCTAAGAAAAACAGGAAGAACACGTTGCGTCTTTGCGCGAGGATAAAAAACCTTTCAATTCATCATCCCAGGCTTGAAGGTTCGTCAACATACGTGTAAATCGCTATATGGCTCAATTCCTCTCGAAATCTCCCTCAAATTCCTCACGGATTCTTAATTTTTTCTGAATATTTTTCAAAAACTTGACAATTATATTTTAATCTGTTTAGGAGTTTCAAAGTCAAATTGCCAGGAGATACAACAGCCGAATACATATCTCGATCTGTTCATCGTATGTCAGGGAGGAGAAGATTGTATGGAACTCACGCTGCTTTTAAATATCACCTACGAGCCATTGCGTATCATCACCTGGCAGAAAGCCATTACGTTGCTTACTTTAGGTAAAGTCGAAGTGATCGAAGAATATGACCGTGAAATTCACAGCGTATCCTTTTCTATTCAGCTTCCCTCTGTCGTCCGGTTGTTATACCTCGTCAAACGCCGTCAACAGGAAGTCAAATTCTCTCGACGGAATATTTACGCCCGAGATCATGGACAATGCCAGTACTGTGGTGTACATCTTCAGCCAAAAGACATTACCTACGATCACGTGATTCCAAAGTCTCATGGAGGGAAAACGACCTGGGAAAATGTGGTCACTGCCTGTATTACGTGTAACGGTAGGAAAGCCAATCGAACACCGAAACAAGCCAATATGACACTCCGAAAAATTCCTAAAAAACCATACTGGCAAAGTTTTCTACGGCTGACAATCGGCCTGAAGCGGACTCCTGATAGTTGGCGGGATTATCTGTACTGGAATGTCCGTCTGGATACGTAAAAAAGCGTATGGAGTCATGGAGGAATAGTAATCGGTGCGATCGTCACTTCAACACTCCATGATTCCATATCTTTACGTGCGGCGGATCGTTACATCCTGCCCGTCTCCTTTGGCATAAAATTCTGCGGTGGGCTGATCCGACTCGACCGTTCCCAACACGTTAAAAAGTTCAGCAACTGGCAGACATTGTTTGCCCTTCACGCCTTTGATGCTGAATTCGACATTCCCGTCAGGGGTAATCGTAAATTCTACTTCTTGTTTATTAAGCATATTTGTTTCCCTTTTTTACCATTTTCGAACCACGAGTTTAATGGTTTTGTCTTCCCCGACTTCTTCACGTACAAGACGATATCCTGCATTTTTCGCATCGTTTACGATCTTCCGATAGGCATACTGCTGAGTTAAACGATTGAAGAAATCTTTGCGGCCTTCGAGGAGCATATCATCCCCCACGACATCATATCGGCCATCCTGCGTCTGACGAAAGCCGATCGGTCCGAATGCGGCATGAGCTAAAATTTGGACAGGATCGCCTGCTCCTCGCATCGTGATGCCCGATTCCTGAGAAAGTACCTGGCAATCCAAATGTTCGAGACAAGCTATTAAAATATCTTTATCGCGTAATTCCGTTCGTATCGATACAATTCGTGACATCGTGCTTACTCCGTGTTACATTGGATAGTGAATCAAAAAAAAAGGAATTTATAACCATTCACGCGCTTGCTGCTCCTGACAATATTCGCAAATCCCCTGACCAGAATAGCAGAGCGAACAATAGGTTTGGCCGCATTCGGGGCAGGTTGCCATGTCATGGGCATGGGTTCCGCAAAAATAGACTTCGCAATCATGGCACTGTACCGCACACTCAGGACACAAGGGCTTTCGACACACGTCACATTTATGCACAAGTCTTACGCTGATCCGTTTCGAACAGCTTTGGCACGTGGCAGAATGCTGAAGACAAATCATTTTTCCGCTTATTTCACATTCAACACTATGGTGGATACAGAAGGTTTCGCCGCAGACATCACAGATAAATGTGCACTCGTCACATATCTGCTGACCGCAAAACGCACAGGTGCCGGAGTGGGATTGCGCAACATGTTGGTCGCAGCAGGGGCACGTGACCAGACAATCGAAACACACGCGCTTATGGCTGATGTCACATTCCATGATGTGGATATTACCGACGATTTTTCCGCATTCTTCGCATTGCTCTGAGCATTGCGGACAAACATGTTTGCGGCAGTCCCGGCATCCGAGTAGATGCGCTGTGCAAAAACGTTTCCCACACACATGACATAGATTGCTGCAGTCCTGGCAGACTGGCTCGTGACATTCGGGACATTCGTCGATTCCGCATTCACGGCATACTGACTTGCCACAGATGTGGCAGGTCTGGAGGCATTCTCGGCAGACCGCATGGGCGCCAACAGCGCAAATGCCGATCTCTGTCATTTCACATCCGCATGATGGACATATTGGGTGAAGCCATTGGTCTGAAAAAAGATTCTGGTAGGTCTCGACAGAAACCTCTGGTGTTTTTCCATTGTTGGCGAAAGGAGCGAAAAGATAGCGATAACGGCGAAATGGCGTTGTAACCGTACAAAAGTTGACAGGTTCGATCTGGACATGGACCTGGCAGCGTTTTAATTCCTCTGCGGCCTTTCGCTCGAATTCTTGCTGGAATTGAGTGGTCTGGGATTCCCGGTCTATAGCAAGATCCGGAATCTCCTCGATCATCTGCTGATAATAGCCTTCCAGTCGAAGAATATCCTGATGATAATGTTCGGCCAGGCTATGCTGGTGCTTCTGTGCCTGGTCTTCGGCGTATGTTTGAACCTCCACAAGACATCTTTCGTAAACGATCCTGGCCTCTTTTTTGGTGTAGGGCAGCTTCTGTGTGCGGGCATCGTGAAGGGCTGCTAAAGAATAAGGAAAGACTGGATTCTTTCGGAGATTGCCGTCATCGTCGATTCGAATGGTAATAAGTTCCTCGAATTTTTCGTTAGAATAATAGGTAATGCGAAACGTCAGAAATGTCTCGGTTCGGCGCACTTCTCGTGAATGACATTTTCTGACAGCGCATAAATACGGATGTATGTCCCCTTCCTGCTCTCTGATTTTTGCCTTCTGCCTTCCGTCAATTACCCTTCGCAGACTGCCCTCTGCCGGTTCCTTCTTCGGCAGCACAATCGCGATTCTTTTTCCGTTATGTTTCAGCCAATCATACATACGAGTCGTGATATAACTCCCGTATGTGACAAGCTCAGTCTGCTTTGTTACGTGGGCCGGATCGAATACAAGCTGTAGCGTCGATCTGCCAAAATGCTGCGTGAGTTCAGGCGTTAGTTCGATCGATAAGACGTCGCCTTGGTGGTGAAGCGCGCAGCCGGAATGGGTAAAAAATTCAGTAATATACTGTTTCACAGCAAGTGTTATTCTGGCATTTTCTACCGCATAGGACGCGGAAATATGTAGAGAAGGGCCTCATTGAATGGGTTTTTCTCTGCGTCTCTCTGCGTTCTTTGCGGTTTAGAAAACATTAGGGGCTTGTGTTATTACACCTCAAACAGGTCGGAAATAATCCCTTCGGTTTTTTTAATTTTTTCGAATTCTTTGCGAGCCTGGACCAGCCGCTCGCCGAAACGTTCGAATTTTTGCTGCATGTCGGTTTCGTCTTTACTGGTGAGCCAGATATTCTGGATGCGGTGTTCGAATGTTTCTCGCTCATCCATATCGCTCAGGATCAGGTCGAGCTCTCCGACGACAAGCTCGAACATCCGGATCTTTCTGGACAACAGGTTCAGAACATGCGCTTCAATCGTGTCATGAATCGAAAAATTGAAGATCGAAACATCATGTTCCTGACCCAGACGATGCAATCTTCCGATACGCTGCTCGACCATCATCGGATTCCATGGGAGATCGTAATTCACCAACTGGTGGCAAAATTGTAAATTAACCCCTTCACCACCAGTTTGAGTCGAAATCATAACTCTGGAAGATTTTGAAAAATTTCGAATTGCATCCTGTCGCTGCAACAAATCCAGCCCACCATGAAACAATTGGGTCGGAATGCCTCTGGTGTCAAGGTGTGCCTTGATAAAATGCATCGTCTCGAGAAATTCGGTGAAAATGAGAAATTTTCCGGGAAATTGTTCGAGTATATCCAGTAACGCTTCAATCTTACGATTTTCTGTAATACCTTCTGTTAAGTCAATAAACGAGCGCAATCGTTCTTTTGTGACGTCCGGGTATTGAGGGCGTTCGGCCATCTTTTTTAGCGTGGCTTTGACTGCATTTGAACTGCTGCACAACTCCTTTTGCAGTGTTGTTAAAGGAAGCAAGTGAAATTGATTTTTGGTCTGTGCTTTGAATTCATGACGGATATACTCTGACACCTCGTCGTAGAGTTTTCGCTCTTGCTCGGTCAGGGAAAGATGGTAGATCGCAGATTTTCTTTCCGGAAAGCGAATATTGACATCTGCTCTCCGGTTTCGGATCATAACAGAGGTCAAAAGTTTTTTGAGATGGTGTTCATTTTTGGGTTTACGGGCATCACTCGATGCGACGAAATGCCGTTTAAACGATCGGACTGTTCCCAGTAATCCCGGTTTCAGAATTGTAATTAAGTTGTACAGTTCTGTGAGGTTATTATGGACCGGTGTTGCACTCAGCATCAGAACATACTTCTTTTTGATCTTACTGACGAATTTGAAACGTTGTGTATTGCGGTGTTTTAATTTGTGGGCTTCGTCGATGATCAATAAATCATATTCCTGATGGAGCATATGAAATGCACCGGACATGTTGTGTTCTTCCTCAAGCTGTTTGACCGCGGGAGGCTGTTCTGCTTTTCTCTGAGAAGACTGTTTTGGCATGCGTAAGCGGGAAAAAGACGTAATGACCTTTTCCTGAAGCCAATCGTCGCCTTGCGATGCGATGTGGAATGTCTCACCGAATTTGCTCTGCAATTCACCCTGCCATTGGGTCATCAAAGAAGCCGGGGTGATAATCAGGATTCGTGTGACGAGACCGCGTGTGATGAGTTCCTTCATGATGATGCCGGCCTCGATCGTTTTCCCCAAGCCAACTTCATCGGCCAGCAGTGCCTGGCCCTTGAGGGTGTTTAAGACTGTCAATGCTGTATGGAGCTGATGTTCATAGTGTATGATATTCAGCTCATCTAATGAGAGCAGGTTTTTGAAGCCTTGAACGAGGCGAAAACGCTCAGCTTGCAGACGCAGCAGGAATTTCGGCAGCGATTGTTCGTTCTGTCGATGTCCGAAGAGTTTCCAGTCATCGAACTCCACGGTTTGTATCGTCGGCGCTGGAAGGCCGATTTGATGGCTGTCGAAATAGTCGGAATGGAGGTTGCCTGACAGATAATTATAGCCACAGCGAAAACATTCCGACACACTGCTCTGATCGAGCCAGCCACACTGCGGGCAACGCTTGGACGACACATCGAGACTATCCTTCTGTGGGGCTTCGCGGGTTGCGACATGGGGCTGGGAAATTTCCAGCCACTCAATCCATTCTTGCATCATCTATGTGTAACTCTCCAATCTTTACTGAGTGTTGTCCTTCAGCGTCGCGCAACCTGTCACCGGTCAGAGGATTCCATAATCCTATCCGGATTTCGTACGTCCCCGGTTCTATGTCATGAGGTGCCGATATGTTGTATTGTTCATGAATGAATTCGTCAGGAAGCCATTTTTCGGTAGGGTACGTTCCATGCAGCGGCTCATGGTTCTGCTGGAACATATTCAGACCTGGCAAGTTGAACCGTCGCTTAATCTTCGTCGCTGTTTCCGAAACAAACAGTCCGCCTTTTTTCGTAAAATGGACGGAAATCGTGTAATTTTCACAAGAGGCTCGTACGGCTTTCCAAAAATAATGGATGCTAAATGTGTCACCCGGAGCGATCGACGTATTTGAGAGGGAATATCCTTGAAATTCGATGCGATCGTCAAATACAATATTCATCGGTATCTCTGGTTTGACAGGGAAAAGAGCCTCTTCGGCCAATTGCTGTAAACCTGGCGGCCATTCTTCGCGAAAGCGGCTGTTCTCCTCGAAGAGACCTGTCAGCAAACCGCTCTGAAACTCGGAGAATGTCACATCATCTTGAATGAATTGAGAAGCTTCTTCCCATTTGTGAAGCTCAAACAACAATTGCAGATACGCTCTTTGACACTCTGGTGACGAGGGAGAAAGGCGTATCACCTGCTGTAATGTGTGATAGCTTTTTTCTGTTTCTCCAAGCCGCTGCTGCGATTCGGCAATTCCCTCGAAGACTTGAAGCGGCAGCCGGTGATACACCTCAATCCGATCGACAGTCACAGAGGCTTGTCCGGTGGTTTCGACCCGAAATTCGACCGTTTCCGGTGAGTATAATTCGAAATTCAGAATATATTCCCGATACGCCGCTGTTTCAAACAGTTCATCAGCATGCACTGCAACCAGATCTTTGACGATAATACCCTGCCGTTTTCCGAAGACGTCATACGAAAATGCCGTGGTTACCAGAGGAGCGGAAGCATCGTTCGTTCTACCGGTTTTGATGCGGAACCGAGCCTGATACTGACCCTCTGGGAGCACCTGAAACTGACCGTATTGAAGGAAGCCAGGAGAGTGCTGCCCCGGATGAAATTCGACGACCTTCCCGTGAGACGCGTCCGGCAGTTCGATGCGTTCACCTGTCGAAAAGAGGAAATCCTCGGCCTCAAAGCGGATACGGAAGGGCTCGAGTAGTTCGTCAAGAGAAGCTTCCAAAGGTTCGTCCGGTGGATGTGGAAATTCTTTCGGTCTGCAATCTTTCTTGAGTGAACGGCAATAGGCCCAGAATTCTGCTTGAAAATTCGGCAGCAAGGCCTTTGCGCGCAAAAACGCTGCCTGGGCGTCTTCAGGTCGTTGCAGTCCCAGATATGCCCGACCAAGATAATATTCGGCCTGAGCATGCAGCGGATAGACATTTAATACAGCCTGAAGCTGCTCCATTGCCTGCTGGAAATGTCCCTGTTCGACCAGAACCTTTCCTGCATCGAACAGGTTGGATGAGATCGACACTCGACAGCCCAAATAGCGAGGATCGTCCAGGCCGATACCTGCGGTAAATTTCGGCACAAAACCACTGTGTGAACAGATTTTCACCGGATATACTTCTGTTTTGAAATATGGCACTCCTTTGTCTAATGGAAAGATCAGTTGTCTGATCTCTTGCTGCCGTCCGAAATGTACCGTTTGGGTCGACCCGGCAACCGTCACATCAACTTGATTGCCAATCGGACCGTTTTTAATTGTGACTGTTAAATAATCGCGTGGATAGGAGAGCCTGACAGCCATTTCAACCGTTTTCTCGCCACGCACCCAAAAATCGTACGGCGTCTGGTCGGTGGAGTTTTCGTCGAAGAAATAGAGACGGTGCGCCTCCTGCTTGCCGCTCACGGCAGATTGTACTAAGTGAGAATTGACATAGGTCGGCAGTGTATTGAGGAGTGTGAGTTCTACCGGTAGAAGGCGATAAGGCATCCTGAACGCTTGAGATGCCGGATAGGTTGAAATCTGGAACGGATTGATCAGGACTTGTGCCAGAAACAGTGAGCCGACGACCCAGGAAACAACAAGTGGATACAGGCTGGAAAACGAGGTGATTAAAAAGAGAAACGCTGGATAGATATTAACAAAAAAGCGATTGCCAAATGCGCCGCCGCCGCCTTGATAATTCCCTGGAGCCATGAAAATATAGACGAAAATGTTGCCTCCGATGGTTAAGAGGAGGAGAAGGTTTCTTCTTGTGACTGCGCTACTCGAAGCAGTGGTTGAGAAGAATCTTCTCCCACAATAATACAAGGCAATGAATGAACAGAAAAAGTAGGGCAGCAGTCCGGTAAATCGTCCGAAAATGTAATAATACGCATTATGGAGCAGGACGGACGGATTGACATAAAACGATTCTTCAAAATAGTCATCATTCGAGAGGCGAATGCCTTTTTCCCAGATATCGCGTGCAGAATCAAAGGGGAACCTCCAATAGAAGGTCCGGCGATCCCCTGAGTATTGATTGAAATTTCCGGTAAATACGTATTGCAGCACATAGAATAGCATCAGGATGATCACGAAAATCGCACACACCATGATGAGTTTTCCAGCATATCTCCAGGGCGGGGATGAGCGCCAGCGAAGAAGGGGGCGAGAGATGACCGACGAAGCGGTTTTTCTTTTGCTGAAGATATGGAGATAGCCTTCGAGCAACACATCAGCGGCAATCGGAAATATGAAGAGTACATTGGGGAGTTTTGAGGCTCCGGCTACCGCAATCGGAATCGGCGCGAGATAAAGACGACCGTTTGGAGTGGTAAAGAGCCATCTTACAAATCGAAAAGGCGCGGAAAGCCATGAGTTTTTCGAATGGCGGCGTTGCGACTGTTGTATCTGTCGTTTTTCTCTCTTATACAGCCACAAAAAAAGCCCAAAGGTAATACAAAACATGTTGAACGTTTCAGGTGTAAGCCAATAGGTATAGATGAAACTCGCGCTCAGGAGAAAAAAGGTGATGACGAGCACAAGCGAAATTAGCGAAGCGTTGTACTGTCGCAGATACAGCCAGCCCATGACAATCATGATAAAGAGCAGCAGCATGTTTAGAATTAGAAATCCCTGAAAACCGAAGGCTGCCAGAAAGGGTGCAAGCAACAAGGCATAGGCAAAGGATTTGGAATAGTAGATCTTTGTGTTCTCTTTACGAGTATGTTTCAAGATCGCTTTACGCTGTTCCGGCGTCAGCCTTGTCTCAAGGGTTTCCTCGACAGCATTAAGAAAACGGGCGCGGGTGTTGATTGTGTTATCTTTCAGGGCGTTCAATTTGATTGGGAATTCATCCGGCAATCTTTCCCTGCGCAATTGCTGTAAAGATTCGTCGGTCAGGGTGAAATCCGCGATTTGGGTCAGAAACACTCCCTGAGGCCCGGCATGCCACCCATCTTCATACACACGCCAGAGGTCTTTTTGCGTGTATTCGAGATCGAGATCGTAGGCAAAGCTTTGAGCCATCATATAATAGACCGCTTCATCACCGAAGATGTAATTGATCATCCGGCGATATTCTACGGTTGAAGCAATACCCATAAGAAAGGCAAATAGCCCTATTAATATCGCATATTCTGGTCGAATTTTTTTTAACATGTCTTCATTTTTTAGTCCCAGGGCATCTCTGCCCCGGCTAATCGCTGAAGCAGGCTGAAGCCCACTCAAAAACGTTAAAAAATGGGGACAGGATTGTCTGTCGTCTCCTGTTTCCCTTTCTGTTTATCCTTATCTGCGTCCTGCCTACTGCTTCCAGTCTGGATACATATCCTGTGCTGGGTGATCCGTGATCCGAATATGTTCTTTTCCATCGGCAGTCATGATGTAGAGTTCCCAATTCCCATGCTTTTTATCAGAGGTTTTGGCATATATAATATAGTTCCCATCCGGTGACCAGGCTGGGTAATAATCATAGTTTACATCGTCGTGTGTTAATTGGGTCTTTTCGCTGCCATCCGGGGTCATCGTCCAAATATCACCTTTTCCATCGGCTTTTTGTGACACATACGCAATTGTCGAGGAATCCGGCGACCAGTCCGGCCTGCATGCTCCATGACCATCGCTAATGCGTTTGTCATCAGTTTTCGCCAGATCGGTCACATAGACATTCCAGCCCAGATATCGATTACCGGTGTAAGCCAATCGCTCTCCATTCGGCGACCAGGCTGCAAGAATATTTCTGCCAGGAGTTTTCGTAAATTGCGTCACCTCAGTCCCATCCGTATTCATGATATAGATTTCAAACCCACCGCCGTTCCGTTCGGAGCTGAAGGCAATACGTTTGCCATCAGGCGACCAGGTAGGGTCGTAATCGTCTGAGGGATGGTCGGTAATCTTACGTTGATTTGTGCCATCCGCATTCATCAGGTAAATTTCGTAATTTCCATCCCGGTTCGAATTAAAGGCGATCTGCGTGCCGTCCGGCGACCAGACCGGATACTGATTGGAACCGCTGTCATGCGTCAGCTGGACAAGATTGCTTCCATCAGTATTCATGGTATAAATGTCTTTATTCCCCGATCGATCCGATTGGAACAGGATGGTTCCGGAAAGATTTTGAAGCCTGAGAGATGCTTGTGGGGCTTGTTGGGGGGGCGATTGATCTGAAGACGTTTCCTTACGACATGCTGAGAGTAAACAGCAGAGTATTATACTCATAAACAAGATACGTGTTGTATGACTCATCTCTCTTCTCCGAAACTGACTAAGCCTGGCAGGTCTTTGAAGACCTGTCAGGTGTTTTTTGATAACAGGGGCGGAGGTTGATTGGCCCTCCGTTCGCTCCTTTGATAATATACGTACCGACGATTCGCGAACGTTTCCCCGAAAACTTCATACCTCGTGGTGCTTGTGACGATGTACTCACAACCGCTTCTCTTCCTGTCAACCCAAAAATGAGATTATTATTTGGGTAAAATGAAATTTCAGAGAAAATTTCAGGAAAAATTCTAGTTAACTGTATAATTTTATTGACATTATCGCATCACTTTGCTATAGTTTTATTAAAATTCCAAAGGAGCAGCATCTCTCTCATTGATCTCGATGGAGAGCGTACCGGCAAGAACAAAAGGCTCTACGACAGCACCAATTCTTGAGACACTAGGAGAACACATGACACGATTGGATATTGCGAAGATTGTTGCCAGCGAAGCCAATTTGACTCAGCAAAAAGCCAATGAGGCCGTTATCGGATTATTTGATGTCTTGAAAAATGCCTTGCAGCAGGGAGAACGTATCGAATGTAGGGGATTCGGAATCTTTATGGTGCGCGATCGGAATCCTCGTCTGGGGCGAAACCCGAGAACTGGTGAAGATGCTCCTATTACAAAAGGACGGACGATTAAGTTTAAGCCTGGAAAAGAATTTAAAGAACGGGTTGCGGAGAGTTCCGCCTCCTCTGATACTGCTGCTTCGCCATTTGATACTCATTCTGCTGTATAGCTCATCCTCTGCTCCCCCTCTCTCGGACGATGCTGGCGCTTCTCCGGTATCGTCCGATTCCGATTCAGATGGTAAATTGACTCACGAGTTGTTTCAACGCATCAGCATGCTGCGATAAGGTTGAGGCTGATTCAGCCGATTCTTTGGCGCGAGCTGATGTCATTTCAATCAGAGTTCGAATATCATCCATCGCAAATGATACGTGTTTGACCATGCCGGTTTGCTCTGTTGTGGATTGCTTCACCTGTTGTGAAAGGAGCAGAATTTGTTCGGCCTGAGTCATGATGTATGCTGAACTCTGTTCTTGTTCTTTGGTGGCAACTTTGATTTGGGTCACCATCTCGACAACGTGTTCTATCGAGTTCATGATATAATGACTGATTTTCGTTTGTTCATCGGTTGTTTCAGCAATTCGAGCAACTACCGCTGATGATTCGTTGACACCACTGATGATTTTATCCAGTGCTTTCCCTGCTGATTCAGCGAGTTGAACACCTTCTCGGACTTTTTTACTGCCCATAGAGACAACCTCAACAGCATGAGACGATTCTTTGCGGACATCCCGAATAATTTTGGCAATGTCTTTGGCTGAAGCATTCGACTGATCGGCTAATTTTCGGACTTTATCTGCAATCACATTAAATTCTCGTCCGCGTTCACCAGTTTTTTTGGCAATAATGGCCGCATTGATTGACAGAAGCGATGTTTGATCGGAAATGTCTTTGATGACAGCCAGAATTTTTTCAATTGAACTGGTTCGTTTGTTCAGAAGTTGAATGGCATCCGCTGTCACCGTGACCATCTGCCGAATTTCGTTCATACTGTGTATCATTTTTTCGACAGCTTTCCGTCCGTTGATTGCATCCTGTTGCGCTCCATCCGACAACATTTTGGATTGTTGGGCAGTGTCAGCAATTTGTTGCAATGAGGCTGAAATTTCCTGAATTGAGCTCGAAGTTTGCTCCGAGGCGATGGCTAGTTGTTCTCCGTGATTTGAAATTTGCCGGATAGAACTGTTGAGTTCTTCAATTGACGATGAGGATTCGCCGACAAATGATGACAATTGTTTCATCCGCTCATTGACTTCTTCAATCGTTACCGACATTTCAGTCATCGATGAGGAAGTTTCTTCAACAGACAGGGAAATTTTTTCAACGGATCCCGCTTCTTCCTGGGCACGACTGTGGGTTTCCATGCTCATCAGCACAAGTTGGTCGGCACCTGCCCGAATTTTTGAAACAAGATGTCGGAGTTTAAAGATCATGTCAGCCAGCGCATTCCTGATAAAATCTTTCTCTGACAGGGGCTGAACCTGTTCGCTCAGATTCCCGCCCGATACTTTTTGGGCGATGTCGGCAATTTCTTGCAAGTATAATGTCATGCGATACACAGCATTTCCCAGAGCGTCGATTTCTGATTTCGGTGTGACAACTTGTTCGAGATTGCCATGAGCAATCGCTGTTGCCAATGTCGTGATTTCTTGTAAGTAGCCGGTCATTTTTTCAAAAGCCTTTCCCAGGGTATCGTTGTCGGAGACAGGAGTGATTTCGTCGGTAAATTCTCCTTCAGAAATTTTTTGAGCACCTTTTGCAATTTTTTGAAGATAGGCTGTCGTTTCATGAAATGACTGCGCCAAAACGCCGATTTCATCGTAGGAATGGATGACGGGGAGGGTTTCATTGACATTTCCTCGTGAGACATTGTGTGCAACGGTCGTGATGCGTTTAATCGGTTTGATCATCGCTCCTGCCAGAAACGCGCCTAACGTCGCTGCCAGAAGGCCGGCTATCCCAATGACAGGGATCGTTCTTTTTAACGCATCGATATAAGCGTGATGAGAGATTTGTTGAATCTTTTGGGCAATGCCTCCCCGTGTGGCAGCCATAAGTTGCTGATAGCCCGTTTCGCTTTGCTGGCGAGTCTCCTGTGGCTTTTGGGTGAGATGCTCTGATAAGTGTCTTTTATTCAGCGTTTCTATCGAAAGGGCCACTGTCTCGATAATTTGTTCGGTACTTTTCGAAATGGATGCCTGGCTCTGTCGGATTGCGTACAGAGCAATCACAATAATTAATAACGTGATAACCCCCAAAAGGATAAGTGCGAATTTAGAGAAAAGGTTGAGGTGGTACCAGGCATTTGTTGAAGGGGGAATGCCATCCACTCCGTTTGCAGGCCGTTGAACCGATTGTATGCGTGTCATAGTGTTGCACTCCCACAAAAAATATCATAATATAGCCATAATCATTAGGCGTATTATTGATGGATTCTTGGGACAAAGTCAAGAAAAACCCACAGAGAACTATGAATTCAGGTAAAATCGTAGGGAGAGCGCTGATAGAAAAGTTAGGAATGACGTCTGGAGATAGAACGGAAAATAAAAAATGAGTGCAAAACTTTTCTCACACCATGTGAAATCCATCTTGCACTCATTCTGGAGGGAGGTCATGTTGTTGTTAAGTATCAGCGACACTTTTTATTCTATGCACCATGCATGTTCACTCCGAAAAAAATGAAAAGCCTTTTGTAGAAGGGCAAATAGAACAATCTATCATGTGGAGACTTCTGATACGTCATGCTGGATGTCAGGGGCGAACTTAATTTCTCGTTGTCGGTTATCAGCGATATTAAGAAACAACAGCTCCGTAATACGCCATTATGACGACATGTAATATTATTCCTTCGATCCGTTAAAACTCGAGAAATTGGACGGCTTTTTTCACCTGTTGGCAGAAACCGTGATTGTGGTCGATTCGGCAACCCGATCCATCGGTGAGTATCTGGCCCGGCAACTTCGATTCGTCACATGCCGCGGCGAGGGATGGAAGGCGGCATCACGGCCGCTAAGGCCGGACATCCGGTCGTCATGACTCCGACATCTCATTGTTATTTCGATTATTATCAATCCTTCGATCTTGCAAGCGAACCCAATGCGATTGGACAAAATGTGCTCCTCCCTGAAACAGTTTATGACTTTGAACCTGTTCCGCCTGAGCTCTCGCCGGAACAGGCCTACTATATCCTCGGAGATCAGGGGAATATCTGGACAGAATATATTCCGACCCCCGAGCACCTTGAGTATATGACTCTGCCGCGTATGTGCGCGTTGGTGGAAGCGGTATAGTTGGATACGCAGCACCGGAATGTAGAAAATTTTTTCGGACGCCTTCCGGTCCATTATGCTTATTTGGAGAAGTCGGAACGCAAGTATCGGCATCACAACAAATCATACTTTTTGAGAAATACAGAAACTTACGGCGGATTAAAGGATGCAACGGATTCATTGGAACCACCAAAAAAATCTGCTTTATTCTTTAAATCCGCTGTAGATTTCTGAGCAAATGATGCTATGATGAGAAAGACATCAAGTTATCGGTTCAATGTGCTCCTGAATTTTTTTCTTATTGTTGTTGGCTGTGCCGGACCGCTGGATACTGCAACCGAGCAGGCACTTGTCGCTGATTTTTCCGGCGAAGTGTACCTGACAAAGGTCTATCTCGGCAATCACTACTATTTGCCCTATACCAACAATTCCATCAATGGCCGCAATCCGGTCGGTTTGTTTGTTGACCCTTCCCTTGATTATCACTACCAGACCGATGCAGGCTTTTTTGAGTCAGGCTCATCGGGGGACGACAGATCCTTGAAACGGCTGCAGGAGATCGACCGTGACATCGATTTCGGTCATTTTGCCCAGGGAATCCAGGCCGGACAGCTTGTAAAAGTTACGAAATTTCAGGATAAAAGCGATCAACTTATTTTGCATGTTGAAACGCTGGGGCGTTATGATGCCAGTAAAACGTACCGGGGCACGATTCGTTTTCATCACACCAGGCCGCGAGAAAGCCGCATTCATTGTCTGCTTGGCAAAGAAGGCATGCAGAGTTTTGATTGGGCGACGTTGAGACAGATACTCGATCGCCTTCTTGTTGAAGTTCCGCCGTTTATCAGCGAATCCCAGAAACGTGAATTTGTTTTGTCGAACTACCCGGCTACGCCGCTGCCCGATCTGAAACGTCTGACCGGACTTTCAACATCAGCCATTCTTGCTCTCTACTATTCCGAACTGTTCTCGGAAGCTCTTGTACCCTCACACATGCAACAGGAGCTTGTTCAGCTATTCTCAGAAGTCCCCGAACGTTGGTACCAGGAGCTTGGGATTTTGCTACAAAACGTTGAGGCCGACGAAAAAGCTTTAACGCTCGATTGCGCCATTCAAGAAATTTCAAATTCTCTTCGGTATTACACACCCGAATTGCGGGCTGGCTTACTCTTTTTCGATGGTATTATCCCGCTGACGGAATCATTACAGACACCCCTCTTTCTCATGCATGAGCCGGCTTCATTTGAGACGCTGATCGTCATGTTCTCTTATCCTTATTTCGATCGAAACGGTAGACGATTTGACGAAGAAGTCGTAACTCATGTTCCGATGAGAGCGCTCCAACAGTTTTTGACGTCCAATATATCGGAACAAGAATTGGCGAATCGTTCGCAGATCCGTATGGGGGACACAGTTCTTGAAGTAAGCCTTAGCGCTCAGAAAGCGGTTGAAGCTATGCACGTGGAGGATGCGACAAGTTGGAAACGAGTGGAGGTCGAGATTGAAAAGTATGAGTATGAAATTGACGAAAGCGGGGAATACTGGATTGTGACAGGGGACGTTATCAATACCGGGAATTGGATTGCACGAGATGTGACAGTGATAGCAAAAGGCTACCGGAGGTTCAATATTTTCGCCAAACGGAAAGCATCGAAAACCATTGCCGGTTTGTTGAAACCAAGGGAAACAAAGGAGTTTACGATTCGCCTGAAAAAAGAAGAGATCGATCGATTGAAGCTGTCGGTCGAGTGGGACGTGGTTGAATAGTTTCGCTGGCGGGCCGAACATCAGGTCCCACCCTGCGGCTTACAAGACTTCTTGCAATTCATTCCACAGTGCAGTATACGCTTTGGTCCCGGCACAGGAACGGGCATAGGTCATGACCGGCGCGCGATGAATCCCCATTTTCTCGATGTCCGTCGAAAAAGGGATTTCCGTTTCGAGAAATCTCTTATACTGCTTACGCATGCGTTTGATTGTCTCTTTATGCAGCTTCTTACTGCGCTGCACCATCGAAAAGAATGGCACAATTTTTTTCTTCCTGAAACCTTCGTCCTTGAAAAAGTCCAGCAATTGCACGAAAGTCCGCTCTGAGAGCGTCGTTGGAATCACCGGTACGACGATTGTATCGGCTGTCTTAAACACATTTTCCGACAAGCGAGAGATGTTGGGAGGGCAATCGAGTACGATGACCTCATAGTCGTTGTCCAATGTATTCAAGGCTTTTTGGAGCCGTGAACGGCTGTGTTTCATGCGCGATAAAAAGATGTCGAAATCGCGAAAGGTCATATTGGCCGGCACCAGATCCAGGTTGTCAAAATCGCTGGCCCGGATCGCTTTGGTAAAGCGGTCGACATCTTTAAAAAATGCCTGCTCTTTTAGCTTGCGAGACGGTTTAACGCGAAAATAAAATCCGGATGCGCCCTGCGGGTCCAGGTCGCACAACAGGGTTTGCCTACCGGCATGGGCGCAGACGTATGCCAAATTGACCGATGCCGCGGTTTTACCGACGCCGCCTTTGTTGCTATAGCACGCGATAATGTTCATAAGGACGACTCCTGATGAAAAAGAGACTGAAAAGCGGCACGCGTTTTAGGGCTGTCGAAAGCGGAAAAATTTGCCATTACCTGTTCGCGTTCAGTGAGTTGACGTTGGTGCAAGACCGTGATGAGTGCTCCGATGCTTTGGGCAAAGTCGATATTACTCTGGCGCTTCGGAGAATGTTCGCGTAAGAATTCCTGCAACGAAAGCTGCTGCACGGAGAAATCGTTAAAACGTCCCAGGTTATCCTGAAGTCGCTTCAAGTCCTTGATCAGTGCTTTGAGTGTGCCTTTCGGAAAGAGCGGCGCAAAAAATTCCATTAGATAGCGTAGCTTCTTACACTGAATCCGTAACGTATGCACCTCTTCATAAGGGGTTGTTTCATCGATGTGCCGCGCAATTTTGCAGACCTTCTTATAGCGTTTCCAGATCAAGCGACGGGCAAAGGGTCGTGTCGGCTCATGCGCGTGCTCTCCGGGGACGAGTGCTCCCGGATCGCTGAATTGTTCTACAAGCTTGTTGATTGTCCGAAGGTAACTCTCGCTCTGCAACGTGCTGATAACGTGCTGTAATTGCTGCTGACGCTCTTTGGTAAACTCTGTGAACATGAGGGCTAAACCGCCAGTCATCGAGCCTGGAACCATCGACAGATAGTCTGCTTTGTCGAGCAAGTACACATCCAAATCGCGTAAGCGATTCGTCTGCTTCATGATTTCCGAAAAGCTTTCCTTGAGCCGGATAGTATCATCCTCACCATACACACCTTTGAATAAACTGAGTACTGAACGGACCTTTCGCAGACTGACACGGTAGTCATGCAGGAATTCCGTATCGTAATCAGCTTGTATCCCGGCTTCGTTGTGTCGGGCGACCTGGATATAGGAGTTGATAAGGGAGCGAGTCGTTTCCTGGATAGAAGCTTCCGGATCGAGGGTGACAGTAGGTTTTGCGGTATACGGATTTTGTATATCGACACCGAGTAATTCATATAACTCGTCGATCTCGCCTTGATACTGCACTCCTTGCTGAGTGAGAGCATTGACAAGAAGGCGATGTCCCCTGTTGTAGCCCTTGAGGGGGTGAGTCTGTCCAAATGTCACAACGGTTTCGTCGTTTTCACATTCGTATACGTTTGCACGAGCATGAGTCTTTTCCTCATCATCAACCAGTGCGAGTTGTTTCGTTTTCAGAGATGTCGAGTGGCGTGGAAGTAACGCCCGGAGCGGCGATACACCGGCAAGGCTCTTTTTTATCGGTCCGTCATCTAAATCCGTCACAAAACGCCAGAAAAGCGGACAGGGCTGCGCAACAAGCCCTGAGTTTTCCTGGCTGAACAGAAATAAGTGTTTCTGATGCTGCATCAACAATTTGCTGGATAAACGGAGTTCCTCGTCAAAAGTATCGAGCAATGATGTTTTTCCAATCTCTCTCACTGTAAACTGAATTGAGAACCTTGGAGGGAGGGTTATATTCAGCCGTGTTATGTCGATAGCAGCACGAGAAAAAAAATGAAATGGAGTAGCCATGTACAAACAATTATTCTGATTAGACTGCTGAATCTCCATCACTAAGCTGTTGCTGGATTTTTTCATACAATTCAGTATCGCTGAGTGCTGCTAAGACATTACCTCTTCCCTGTAATCTCTTATTAGGAAACTCATCATAATAATAGTGAGAAGATCTCTGGGTTATAATCCCTTTCTTCAAAGCTTGTTGTAAAAGGCTTTCTGCACCATCTCCCTCTATATCTTCCTGCGTGCTTTTTTCGATCGTTTGTTCTTCTTCTTCCTCGTCTTCACTCATATCTAGCTCATATTTGAGATTTTTTAATTCAATTAGAATTTGCTCAAAGGCATCTTCCTGTCCTTCAAAATAATACTTCACCTTTGATTTTTTAGCTTTTTTTCTTCGCTTACTCGACTCTTTAACAAGAAACGTTAATTTTTTTTCTAGATCATTGATCTGATTTCTTATCATTAGAAACCTCCATTTTTAATATATTTTTATAGCATATTATTTTGTTAAATACTAGACAATACCAATATTATGTCCTTCTTATATTTTGTCAAATATTTTTAAAAATTATAATAGATTACCTTTTTATAATTCCTCACAATTTAGCCAGAATATAAGAAAATAAGGTTTAAAAAATTACATGAAATAATAGACAATAACAGGTATATTTTATAGTTGATATAAAAGGGGAACTATAAAAAACGCTATCAGTAACTATCACATTCAAGAGAGTGTAGAACTCGTACTTTAAGAACGATTGTATCAGCGCAGGGCTGTTACGTTCTCCGTGGAGTCCACCTCTCAGCTGGCGATTCCACGTGAACACCGATTTTGAGATGGCCGAGTTGGAGATCACCTTGAACGTGGATTCCATCACAATTTTTTTAGAACGCAATAGTTTTGATTTTATCAGATGAGGATTTTTAGTGGCATTATAGGTAGCCTAAATGATTTATGTCCTACCTGACCCCTGACAGGGTTTCAAACCCTCTCAGGGTTGATACAATTCACGTAGGATCACTATATGTCGCCTACCAGCGTGGGGGAATTCGGTAAATGGCTCTGCCATGGTATGGGAAAAAATGGGACATTGAGGCTCCTATAGAGCCTCAATATCTCAACTGTGTTTTTTACTACTAGAGGCGAGAGCAGAGACTCTTGTATAGATCGTTATATATCCCCCCCATGGAACGTCTGAGAAATACGGTCTGTCCGCATTTTTTTATACCATCCTTTCCATAGGGTTCCCTTCTTTAAAAGATGGAAGAGGCTCATACCGTATTGCAAGGAGAAAAATCTGTTGACAACATCAGCCTTTCATACAACATTTACCCCGTCAAGAAGCTTTTATGTATGTGTCATGTTAGAGAGAAAAGGGCGAAAATGGGAAGAGTCGAGGTGATTGCCGGGAGTATGTTCTCCGGAAAAACAGAAGAATTGATCCGAAGATTAACGCGAGCAGAAATTGCCAAACAAAAGGTTCTCGTGTTTAAACCCAGCATTGATAACCGGTATAGCGAACATCATATCGTGTCTCATGATGTGTCAAAAATGTCGTGTATTACGATTGATAACGCGGAGGAAATCATGCCGCAGATTGGCGATGCCACTGTAATTGGCATTGACGAGGCGCAGTTTTTTGATGAAAAAATTCTGGATGTGGTGACTGAACTGGCGGATATGGGAAAACGAGTGATTTTATCGGGCTGTGAAATGTATTCCAGCGGTGAACCTTTTGGCCAAATGGGTGCCTTAATGTGCATTGCCGAGGATGTGGACAAGCTGCAGGCTGTATGTATGGTCTGTGGCGAAGAAGCCTATATTTCGTATCGCAAGGAGCAGCCGCAAAATGGTAATATTCTAATCGGCTATTCCGATATTTATGAAGCCCGGTGCAGAAAATGCGCTCATCTAAACGGCAAAAAATCTTAGGACGCGTACTGTTGAATGGCAATTGTTGAATGATAAAAAAAGCCCCCTCTATTATCCAAGGGGGCTTTTTGTCTGGAACTTTCTCGAAATAATCAGCAGCCTCCTAAATTTCAGGGACCTTAAAGCACCCTCGGACTGTCGCGACAGAGGCTTTGTCGCCTTTCAGTTTGATTTTACCTAACATAAACGCAACTCGTCCATCAAGTTTGCCCTGAGCCAATTTGAGATACGTTTTGGCTGTCATTTTCGCACGAGTTTTCGCAGAAGGATCGCCGCCTGCCTGAATCTCACATCGTCCATCTTTGACGATGAGAGTCCATTGTCCACCACCTTCACCGGTAATATCATAAGAAATATGTGCGTTGACTCCATCGGCCTGGTCTGGGAGAAAACGGGTGTGCTGAGTTTCGAAAAAGTCAGCGACTTTGAGAGGACGCGGACGATCTTTCAGAGGAACAACCTCTTGTTCCACTGCTGGAGTTGCGGTAGGCTCTTCTGCGGAAGGAGCTGCCGGTGGAGTCTCGACTGTCGATGGGGCAGGGGCCGGTTGCGGCAGTTCTGGACGCGGAACGGGAGCCGGCTTCGCCTGAACTCCTATCTCGTTAACAACAAAGACCCCTTTACATTTCGGACAACGGATTTTTTTTCCAATCTTATCTCCACCTAATTTAAATTTCGCCTGACAACTTGAACATTGTGTAATTATTTTCTCCACAACACTCTCACCTCCGGGAATTTGGGATCATTTTTATAGAAACATTTCGCATGATCATTCATGCCGATACGTTTGTTAAATAATCTTTGTTATCTCTATGTAACACTATATAGCAAATGTTTTCCATTACTGTCAAGATCTCTATCGGAAATTTTACGGTTTTCATCAGTCTTTTTTCTCGAAAGGGATACTCTCTGAGTCCATTTTATGGCTTGACTTGTAACGCAAGCCTCATAATGTGGTTCGTTGTGATCTTAATGAAGAACTGTCAGACAGTTTCAAACTGCCCGATAGTTCTTCATTAAGATAATCTAACACGTTCTGGACACGAGCAGGAATGAGCACGTATATTCTCGAAACGGCTTCAATAGTAGGAGAAAGATACTATGGCGTTAGAATCGGAAGATGCATTGAAAATGAAACTTGATGAGATTCGATTAACCTGTGATAATATCGAAACAACCATGCAGGAAGCAGGTGAAGCGTTGTCCCATTTGGACAAAGCGAAATGTATGCGATTTGCCAGAGGCATCAAGCAAATGGCTTTAGAAGTGAATAATTACTTTGAATTTTTAGACGAATAAGACAAGAGCATCCAGGGCATGAGGTGATAATGCTCTCTAAATGCTCCTGACGTTTTCGTCGATGCACCGACATTTCTGATGTATTCCGTTCAGACGAAGGTTTCCTCAGGAATGAAAATGTCATTCTCTTCAACTCTTTTATCCGCATTCTTTATTGCAAGTCATCCGTTATTGCCTTGAAATCAAAAAAATACCCAGGTTGGCGAACAGATTGGGATAGAAGGAGATCTGCCTGGTCTTTCCGAGATACACGCTCCGCTCGATGGTCAGATTTTTGGTCCAGCAATAATCGGTGAAATCGGAAATACTGAGAAAGTGCAGGTTCGGGCTATCGTACCAGAGATACGGCAACGATGGCGTCACCGGGGCTTTACCCAGGAAGAAGAGCTGAAAACGAGACCGGTAATAGGCGAAATTCGGAAAACCGACGATGATCTTTTTCCCCACTCGCAATGCATCCATGAGCACGCTTTCCAAATGCTGTACCTGCTGCAAGCTCTGATTGAAAATAACATACTCAAAGGAGCTGTCTTCATAGTCAGACATGCCGGCATCGATGTCGTCATGAAAAACATTCAAGCCTTTGGCGACGCATTTATAAATTGCGTGCTCGTCAATTTCGATCCCCTGCCCTTTGACCTGCTTTTCTTTGATGAGCATATAGAGGAGATCTCCGTTGCCGCATCCCAGATCCAGCACCGAAACTCCGGTGGGAATCAGATCGACAATCACTCGGTGGTCTAATCGAATATTATTAGGTTCCATATTCACCTGTCACCTCATAACCATAAAAGACTTTTCGTAAAAAATGGGAAATTAAGTGGGTTTCTTCGTCGATTTCTAACAAAAATGCGTCATGTCCGTAGGTCGAATCGATCTCACAATAGGTTGTCTCAACACCAGCCCGTTTGCACGCTTTGACGATTTCCTGTGATTGATAAGCCGGATACAGCCAATCGGATTTAAAAGCAATGACCAGTAATTTCGCCTGAACGTCTTTCAGAATTTTTTGGAAGGGCTTCCCCCCGGATGCGTCAAAATTATCCATGGCCTTGGAAATATAAAGATACGAATTCGCGTCAAAGCGTCTGACAAAGGAATCGCCGCGATAATTGAGATAGCCTTCGACTTCAAAATCTGTTGTAAATTTCAAAGGTTTATCGTCATGTTTTTTCTGTCGTCCGAATTTTTGTTCCATCGACCGATCGCTCATATAGGTAATGTGCCCAACCATCCTGGCGACAGACAGCCCTCTGGCCGGAGGTTCTGCGTCGTAATACTGGCCTGATTTCCAATTTGGATCGCCCATGATTGCCTGCCGTCCGACTTCGTTAAAAGCGATTTGCTGTGGCGAATGTTTGATGGTGGTGGCAATTGGAATCGCACTGCGCAGCATCTCCGGATACATCGCCAGCCAGGCCAGTACCTGCATCCCACCCATTGAACCGCCGGCAACCGCCAGCAGCCTCTGGATGCCAAAGTGCCTGACGAGTTGTTTTTGACAACGCACCATGTCCTCAATTGTGACGAGCGGAAACTCAAGCGCGTAAGGCTGACCGGTTTCCGGATTGAGGCTGGCCGGGCCAGTCGAGCCTTTACAGCCTCCCAGTACGTTTGAGCATATGATGAAATATTCATTGGTATCAAAGGCTTTGCCGGGGCCGATCATCTCATCCCACCAACCGGGCTTCCGATCTCCCTGGTGATAGCCGGCGGCATGGGCGTCGCCGGAAAAAGCGTGTAACAAGAGAATTGCGTTTGTTCGCTTCTCATTCAACTCGCCATACGTTTCATACGCCAGGGTGATCGGTCCGAATGCCTCCTCATTTTCTAAAGGGAATTTGTCATCACCTTCAGCAAAGGTGAAATACTGAGTTTCAACAATTCCTATACTGTTTTTCTGTGTCACGGTGTATGATAGAGTAATTGGAGTGAGCGTGTGCCGGGGGAGAACGTATTTTTGCGGTACTTCAGTCTTTCATGACTTCGTTACTCCCCTACTCCATTACTCCATTTTTTACGCTTTGTCCAATGCCTGTCCAATGTCTTCCAGGATATCATCAATATGTTCGATCCCGATCGATAGACGGATGAAGTCAGGGGTCACGCCGGTCGCGAGCTGCTCCTCCTCTGACAATTGCTGGTGCGTGGTCGAGGCCGGGTGAATCGCCAGGGTTTTGGCATCACCGATATTGGCTAGGTGAGACACGAGTTGCAAACTGTTGATGAAAACTTTTCCAGCTTCCTTGCCGCCTCTGATACCAAACCCAATCAACGCTCCTGCTCCTTTAGGCAAATATTTTTTGGCATTTTCTTTCTCCGGGCTGGAATCTAAGCCCGGATAGTTGACCCAGGAGACTTTGGGATGCTTTTCCAGGTACTCGGCGACTGCCAGCGCATTTTCACAATGGCGCGGCATCCGTAAATGGAGGGTTTCCAGGCCTTGCAAGAATTGAAAAGCATTAAATGGCGACATTGCCGGTCCTAAATCGCGTAACACCGTCACTCTGGCTTTGATGATATAGGCGATATTCCCCAGTGGCTTAAGAGCTTCTACAAAGTTAATGCCGTGATAGCTGGGATCGGGCTCAGCAATCAATGGGAATTTGCCGTTTGTCCAGTCAAATTTCCCAGAATCAACAATGATTCCTCCGATCGATGTGCCGTGTCCGCCGATGAATTTGGTCGTCGAATAGACTACAATATCGACTCCATGATCGATCGGGCGCAGCAGATATGGCGAGACCGTATTATCCAGAATAAAAGGAATGCCGTTATCATGGACAATGCCTGCCAGCGCTTCCAGATCGGTGACGTTTAATTTCGGGTTGCCGATCGATTCAGCGTACACTGCTTTGGTTTTCGATGTCATCGCGTTACGGAATCCTTCTAAATCGTCGGATTTGACGAAATTGACTTTAATGCCCATTTTGGCGAACGTATAGTGGAATAACGTGTAGGTTCCGCCATATAAATTATCAGCCGACACAATCTCATCTCCGGCCTGGACGATATTCAACAAGGCCAGACTGATTGCCGACATCCCGCTTGCAACCGCCAATGCGCCGACTCCTCCGTCTAACGCAGCGATTCGCTTTTCGAGTACATCAGTGGTCGGGTTCATGAGACGGGTATAAATATTACCGAATTCTTCCAGGCCGAACAATCGTGCCGCATGATCACTGTCGTTGAAGACGTAAGACGTTGTTTGATAAATCGGGACAGCTCTGGAGCCGGTTACCGGGTCTACTTCCTGACCGCCATGCAGCGCCAGGGTTTCTAAGCGTAATTGTTGATCGAATTGACTCATTGCGTTACTCCTTGTATTTTTTGACGACCTTTTTTTCTTGACAGGAGAACAGGATGCACAGGATGTGAGCAGGGAACGTCATCCTGTCGAGCCCGTGTCTCCCCTCAACATGTTATTTTAATGCCTTTTGTGGATGAATTCGGACTGAAATGGAGGAATGATGTGTGAGATATGACAACGGGTCAATGCTAAAAAAGCCCCTTATGCTATTAAGGGGCTCTCAAATGCTTGAATTGAGGGCAACTTTTTAGCATTTTTTTAAGTGGTTGCAATATGTCACAAATTGTTCCACTTATTTTCTTCCAAATTGGATTATGTATTAAGATAGTTTTGAATAATTATTTGTCAAGGGCTTTACAAAAAAAATATAGAAATTGTCATTGCCAAATGTTCTTAAGGCCCATAATGGCTTGAGGAACGAAGAGGAACGAAACGGATGAATCTATCTACTGTTTTCTGAATTGTGATGCCCTGTCCGGTTGTTCATTCTGAAGCGATCTTCGAATCGCTCTCAGGTGGTTCTCGCGTCACACATGTACGAATTTTTTGTATGTGTTCATCGAATCACTTCTTGGCATCGCCTCAAAAAGGGATCGTTATAGCCTGGAGAGGAAATGATGATGACATCGAAATTATTGCTGCTTCAGCCACCCGTTCAAGATTTTTATGATACGACAATTCGTCTCCAACCGATCGGCCTGGCCTACCTGAAGGCTGCTGTCCACAAGCATCTGCCGGAATTCCAGGTTGTCGTGAAGGATTATCATCACGGGCACGGAAAACGTACGATCCCTCTCCCTGAAGAACTTGTGTATTTGCGCGACTATTACGCCTATCCTGACAAAAGCCCCTTCTGTGCTTTTTATCAGTACTATCATTTTGGAGCGTCATTTGAAGATATCGCGAAAGATGTTGCTGCGGAACAACCGGATCTCGTCGGAATTTCGTCGCTCTTTTCTGCATATAGCCGCGAAGTGATCGCTTGCGCGAAAGCAATGAAAACCCGGCTGAACGTTCCTATACTTGTTGGTGGGTCGCACGTTTCTGCCGATCCGACAAGAATGTTGCAACATGCGTGTATTGATTTTGTGATCTGCGGCGAGGGGGAGCGGCCATTCGTTGAGTTTTTGCGAGTATGGCAAAATCGAGGACGTTATGAATCCGTCCCAAACCTTGGATTTAAGCGCGACAACAAGATTGTCATCAACTCGAACGCGCCGAATTATCCGATTGATGAGTTGCCTCATCCGGACTTTTCAGATTTTCCAGTGAAGCGTTATGTCTTTGAACGACGCCCTTTGTGTTTTCTGGTGACGTCGCGCGGCTGTCCGCATCACTGCGCTTTCTGTTCGGTCCATGTGACCTTTGGTGCAGCCTATCGACGTCGATCGAATGCTCTGATTCTCGAAGAACTCCGCCATCGCTATGATGAGGGGTATCGAGTGTTTGATTTTGAGGATGACAATCTCACGTATGAGATGGCAGCCATGAAAGAACTGTGTCAGTGTATTATCGATGAGTTTCCGCAAGGCGAACTACAATTTTTGGCGATGAATGGCCTGTCGTATCAGCATCTTGATGCCGAATTGCTGCATCTCATGAAAACTGCCGGGTTCTCCCATCTCAATTTGTCTCTGGTCAGTGCCGATCGGCAGACTCGTTCTCGAAATCGACGCCCGCATTCTCTTGAACAGTACGTGAGTGTTGTCCAGAAGGGGGCGGAGTTTGGTTTTAAGATCGTGTCGTATCAGATTCTCGGCCTGCCTGGAGAATCACTCAGCTCAATGATCGACACGCTGGTTACGAATATACAATTACCAGTGCTGCTTGGGGCGTCGATGTTGTATGTCACGCCGAATATGCCGATTATCAAACGCTTCCCGGCACTTGTTAAAACAGATTCCTTTGTCAGTTCCCGTTTAACATCTATGGCGATTGAGACAGAGCATCTCTCCCGTGACGAGCTTTTCACCTTATTTATCACCACGCGTATCCTGAATTTTTTAAAAGGGCTCGATGTCATCGAGGAGTCCTGTTCGCTGGTTGAAGCGCTACACATTGCTGAAAAGGATGGAGGACGGGCAGCTATCGGGAGTGAAATTCTCAGGCAGCTCTTTGCACAACGCCAATTGTTTGCAATGGTCGGGAAGGAGCTGAAGCCGATTCGTCGCTTTCAAGCTGAACTCTTTGTCACGATTTGGTCGAAGCTTCAAGGAGTTTGTACGCAGCAGGGGCATATCATACATGATCTTCAACGTGCCTTCTCCCTGTGATGGTGAAAGGAGACAACGACACGTTCAATACGCAGGTTTGAAGGGAGCAAGGCTGAAAGATGTCGTTTGAAGGAACAGGAAGGGGATAGAACTCTGAAAGTGTCAGGTGGAAAGATTCTCTTGACAAGAAATTTGACAGGCGCTAATGATAACAGAAAATTTGAAGATTTGAAAATAAGGAAACAAAGTATGTTTAAAGAAGAACGAACCGAATCGACATTTGATTGGAACATGATTGGAGATATAAAGGAAGGTCGTCCCAATTTGGGTACAACCACCCATGTCGCAGTATATCGTTTGATGCAATTCACTCTGAGGGATGCTCTTATCGCTGAATTGGGAACTGCAAAAACAGATGAGATTTTTTATTCGGCTGGAGAAAAGGCAGGGAGGGAGTATTATAAAAATATCATTACACGAAAAGATTCGTTTGACGACTTTATTGACGACCTTCAGGAGAGTCTGAAAACATTGCGAATCGCTATCCTCCGGATAGAGGATGCTGAGTTTGACAAGATGGCTTTTTCAATGACGCTTGCAGAAGATCTGGATTGTTCCGGTCTTCCGATGTGCAATGAAGAAATTTGTACATATGACGAAGGCTTTATTTCCGGCCTCTTATCGGAGCATACGGGGAGGAATTTTAAGGTGAAAGAAGTGGACTGCTGGTGCTCAGGAGACCGGGTCTGCCGATTTGAAGTGAAACCGGGGTGACTGGACTCTGCCAGGGGGGGCTGTTCCGTTCTCACGATAGCGGCTCTGGTTTCCCAGGCAGGGCGTGGGAATCTACGGACGTGAGACGCTCCACGTCGCCCAATGTGAAGCAGAGCGTCACGACAAGTTCGCTCCCAAGCTGGAGCTTGGAGCGAGAACGTAACAGCTTTACGCCAAGGGGGGGGACGCCTGGCAGGGTTAGCAGTCCAAAATACGCTTAAAAATTAACAGAGAGCACCATGATTGAAGTCAAAGAAGAAATAATAGACAGTATAACAGAAGTCTTCTATTTG